>Ga0209296_1001037_pt1 | contig 22416 bp, 22 predicted proteins | sample S_130206_EF_Meta_FD_187319 | JGI IMG/M metagenome (GOLD analysis project Ga0209296, IMG submission 187319) | Freshwater microbial communities from Lake Simoncouche, Canada to study carbon cycling - S_130206_EF_MetaG (SPAdes) (version 2) | ecosystem: Environmental > Aquatic > Freshwater > Lake ...
CTTCCATGTAGCCTTCGGTGAGGCCGATGTCGGCCGCGAGCATGATGCGGCGGAAGGCGTTCTCGTCCGAGATTTCGATCCGCGCACCGGCCTTGGCCTGCGGGTCGCCGAGCGTGAGCTCCGTGCCCTCGGGCAGGCGGAGGGAGAGGCGGCCCTTGGTGAGTTTGGCGAGCTCCGCAAGGACGAGCCGGCGGGCGAGGGAAGGGTTAGTCATGGGGGCCGGTAAGTTCGGAAGTGGGATGCCGCAGGTTGCGCTGCTGGGGAATGTCGTCGCCCTTACGGCGGAAGGGAAGTTTCTTCACCAGCCAAAGCCAGGCGGCGTGCAGGTGGATCAGCGTGATGACCTTAAGGATCAGCAGGGGCGACTTCAGGGTCAGCCAGAGCAGGCGTAAGTCCGTCAGCGGGACTTGTTTGCCCGTCCAGGCGCTGACCAAGGACTTATGGCCGTCTTCATAGTGGTCGACGGTGATGGCCAGCCGGCCGTCCGGCAGGCGGAGGGTGAATTCGAATTCGGTATCCAGCTTCGAGAACGGCGAGACGTAGAAGCGCTTCGGCGTTCGGAGCTGCAAGTAGGCTTTGCCGTCATAATCGCGTTTGAGGCAGGCTTTGCCGAGGAACCAGGCCTTACGCTCGCCGAAGGTATTGTGGACCTCGGCGATCCCGCACGCGAGTGCGCCGTCCACGGTGGCCATCATGAAGACGGCGGGGTTGTAGGATTTTCCGAACGCGCGAGGCATCGCGACCAAGGTAATCTGGGCGTGGGCCGGTAGGGGTTCGCCTTGGGCGGCGACGAAAGCCCGGAAGCGTCCAGCCAGCGTATCGCCCAGCTGACCGAAATCCTGCGTGACGCCTTCCGGCTGGAAGAGTTCGGCGGCTGGCAGGAAGTCCCGATCGCGAAAGCAATACGGTGAGAAGCGTCGCCCCAACATGAACTGCCCGCCGTGCAACGACTCCAGGGTCGCGGCGTCGATGGCCAATGCGAACGCCGCATGTGTGAAGTCATGACGCTTCGGCCTGAGCCGGGCGTGCATCACTTCCGCATCGTACAGTCGGGGCATCTGTTCGCAGGGTGAAAGGAACAGGGTCGGGTGCAAGCGTCCCCTCGCCCAAACCTTGCTAAACCGCCCGCCCCGGGCATAACGATGCCCGTGTCCCAAGATGCCTCCGGAGCCGGTCTGATTGCTCTCCTCGCCTCCGGCGGGTGCCTGCTCCTTGCGTTGAACGCCGGCCGCAAGCGTCGCCTGCTGGACGACACCCCGATCTCGAAAGCCTTGGGTGTCTTTGTCGGCGAGGTCGAGCTGGAGGGCGTCTGCGTCCGCCGCGACCCGTTCATCAGCTATCTGGCGGAAAAGCCGTGCGTCGTCTACCGCTGGTCGGTGGAGGAGCACTGGCGGCGCGCCCGGCAGGAGACCTATACGGACGACAAGGGGCGCACCCGCACGCGCACGGTGATCGACACCGGATCGGACACGGTCGCCTCCGGCGGCGAGTCGGGCGGCTTCTACATCCAGGACGATACCGGCTACGTCTGGGTCAATCCCGAGGGCGCCGACATGGACACGCTCACGATGTTCGATCGCGACGTCGATCGCGACGATCCGCTTTACTACGACAAGGGTCCCGACGATGCCGTCGAAGGTTCGACCGGCGAACGCAGCTTTACCGAGTACGGTCTGGTCATCGGCACGCCGCTCTTCGTCCGCGGCCGCGCCAGCGAGCGGCCCGATATCGTCGCCGCGCAGATCAAGCACGAGGATAAGGCGGACATGTTCATCATCACGACGCGTAAGGCGGAGGATATCAGTGAAGGGAAGGCCACCGCTTTCATCTTGTGGCATATTGTCGGGGCCGCCTGCGCCGCTGGCTTTGGGGCTGTTCTTACGGCTGGGGCCCGTCCCGACGTCGCGCCGGTCGGCCTGTTTATTGGCCTCGGCCTCTACCTGATTGCGGCCAGCGCTGGCTGGGTCTGGATGGTCTTCAATAGCATCACCGGCCTACGCAATCGCGTCCGGCAGGCGTCTTCACTGATTGATATCCAACTGAAGCGCCGGGCCGATCTCATCCCTCCGCTGGTCGCCTGCGTGCAAGGCTTCCGCGCCCATGAGGCGTCGGTGCAGATGCTGGTCGCTGCGCTCCGGGCGCAGGCGGCTGGACCCAGGCCTTTCGCATTAGCGCCGATGCTGGTCGCGGTGGCTGAACAGTATCCAGAGCTCAAGGGACAGCAGGTCTTCGCTGAACTCAGCAAGAATCTCGTCGAGACCGAGGATCGCATCGCGCTCGCCCGGGCCTATCACAATAATATCGCGACGTTCTATAACACCCGCCTCGAGCGCGTGCCGGACCGTTATGTGGCTGATATCGTGAAGATGAATCCGGAGCCTCTCTTTCAGGCCGAAGGCTTTGAGCGTCAGCCCCAGAAGATCGCCCTCTGATCAGGCCGCCCAGGCGTCGCGGCCGAGCAGTTGCGAGCAGAGGCGATGGGCCGACCAGAAGCCATCCTCGTGGAAGCCGTAGCGTTGCCACGCTCCGGTGAAATGCACGCGTGCGCCGCTCCGGGCGTTGAGCACGGGGACCTCGGCCTGCGCCGCCACGGCTTCGAGCGAGAAGAGCGGGTGCTCCGTCGGGATGGTACGGATAATCTTCGCCGGGTCGACCTGGTCGGGGTGGTTGATCGTGACGACGAAGTCGCCCTTATCTGTCAGGCCCTGCAAAGAATTCATCCAGTAGTGCGTCGACGTCGCGAGGCCGCCGTCCTTGGCCCAGGTGCGATAGTTCCAAGAGGAGCGCGCCTTCGCAGAGCGGGGGAGCGGCCCCATATCGGTGTGCACGATGGCGACGTTCTGATTATAGGCGAAGGCGCCGAGCAGGCGGCGTTCCTCGGCGTCGGCATCGGACAGTAGCTTGAGCGTGGTATCGGCATGCGAGGCCATGATCACGCGATCGAAACGTTCCTCGCCCTTGGCCGTCGTAATGATGACTTGGGGGCCGTCGCGCCGGACGGCGGTGACGCCTTGGCCAAAGCGGAAATCAGCCGGATAAGCCTTGAGCAGGGCCTCGACGTAAGTCCGTGAGCCGCCTTCAAGCGTCAGCCACTGGTGCTGGGTATCGAGTCCGAGGAAGCCGTGGTTATGGAAGAAGCGCATCAGCGCTGCGGCGGGGAAGCCAAGCATCTTGTCCGCCGGTGTCGACCAGACCGCGGCGGACATGGGAATCAGATAAAGGTCGAGGAAGTCCTGGCCAAAGCCCTTGCGGGCGCACCAATCGCGCAGGGAGGTCATCTCGGCCTCGGTCGACTGCCACTCGGTCTTGGCGAGCTTATTGAACTGGTTGATTTGGAGTAGGAGCTTCCAGAAGCGCAGGCTGAAGAGGTTGCGCCGTTGGGCAAAGAGGTGATTCAGCGAACTGCCGCACCACTCCAGTCCGGTCGGGTCATGGCGGACCGCGAAGGACATCGAGGTCTGCTTGGGCTTCACGCCAAGTTCCTTGAAGAGTCGGCAAAGGTGCGGGTACGTCACCTCATTGAACACCATGAAGCCCGTGTCCATCGGCAGGGCGCGCCCAGTACCTGGTTCGGTGACGTCGATGGTATGGGCGTGGCCGCCGGGGCGGGTGTCGTGGTCGAAGAGGGTGACGTCGTGATGCGCACTCAGAAAGCGTAGGCAGCCGAGGCCGCTCACGCCGGAGCCGACGATGGCGATCCGTTCACGCACGCGGAGCCGAGGTCTCCGCCTTCGTGCGTTCCGCCTCCTCGTAGACCGAAGCTGGCACGCCCTTGAGGCCCCAGATTAATCCCATCCACGACATGACCTTGAGCCCGTAATACGTCGGGTCGAACTCCCACCAGTAGAAGCCTTGCTTCGTCGTGGCCTGGTAGCGGTGGTGGTTATTGTGCCAGCCTTCGCCGAGGGTGATGAGCGTGAGGATCAGCGAATTGCGGGATTCGTCGCCGGTGGTCTGGAAGCGCTTGGTGCCGAAGACGTGGGCGAGGGAGTTGATGCAGCCAGTGCCGTGGAAGAGCACGACGGTCGAGATGATGCCCCAGACGAGGAGCTGCGGACCGTTGGTGTCGTAGCCATGCGCTCCGAGCCAGGCGCCGGCGCCGTAGGTCAGGCCGCCGGCGAGCAGTGGGATGAGGATGTCGAAGCGGTTCAGGAACACGAGCTCGGGGTATTTCGCGAGGTCGGAGATCTTCGAGTAATCGGTCGGAAAATTCCGCTTCGCGGTGATCCAGCCGACGTGTGACCACCAGAACCCGTCGACGACCGGGGAGTGCTTGTCATCTTCCTCGTCGGAATGCTTGTGGTGGTGACGGTGCGTGCAGGCCCACCAAAGCGCACCGCGCTGGACGGCCAGGGCAGCCCAGACGGCCATCACGAACTGGAAGGCGCGGGAGGTGGAGTAGGTCTTGTGCGAGAAGTAGCGGTGGAGGAATCCGGTGATCGCGAACATCCGGAAGAAGTATAGGCCGACGGCGGTCCAGACGGCGATGGGGCTGACGCCGACCCAGATGACGGCGAAACAGACCAGGTGGAGGAGGATGAAGGGGATGGAACGCAGCCAATCCACCTTCTTAGGGGAGCTCTGGAGGGCCTCGACCCCTTCCGGGATATGATCCGCATCGAACCAGCGAATCAGCGAACGCAAGAATCCGTCCTCGGGACGCTGGGCAAGGGGGGTGGACATCTGGTTCGCAGTTAGAAGGGGAGGGGGCCTTTCGCAACTGCTTTGACGCTTTTGCCCCTTCCGCTAGGATTGTCCCGGGTAGACAAATCCGCCCGCCCGCGACGCCCTTTATTACAAGATGCCCGATGCCCATGCCGATCAGGATTGGCGGGCCTGGTTCGCCGAACACGGCGCCAGGCTCCGGCTGATCGCGCGTCAATGGACCCGTTGTGAGGCCGATGCGGATGACGTCCTGCAGGAGGCATTTGTACGCTTTTGGAAACATCAACGTCACCTGCCCGGTAATCCGAACGCCCTCGTGGTGACCTCCCTCCGCCGCTCCGCCCTCGATCTCCTGCGCCGCGGCGACCGGCGCGCGGCCCGCGAGAAGGTGGTGGGCGACGACATGGACACCGTGACGTGGTTCGAGCCCGAAGCCGATCCGCGGCTCGCGGCTCTCGCCGATTCTTTGAAGCTCTTACCTGCCGAGCAGCGCGAGGTCGTCGTCCTGAAGGTCTGGGGCGACCTGACCTTCGACGAGATCGGCGAACAACTTTCCATTTCTCCCAACACCGCGGCCTCGCGGTGGCGCTATGCCATGGAGGCCTTGCGCAAACACATCACTGCCCGCACCCATGACTGACCCCGACCACGATATCGCTGAAGCCCTCGCCTCGCTCCGCCCGCGCTCGCCCGGGCCTGCCGTGACGGCTCACCTCGCCCGCGAACTCGACGCTTCGTCTAATCGCCGCGGCGTGATCATCGCCTGGTCCGCGGGACTCACCGCGCTCGCGGCTGCCTTTGCCGCCGCTTTCATCTTCCTTGGTGGCGTCGCCGAACCCGAGGCCCCGCAGTATCAGCTCGTACGCGTCGAACAGTCTCGCCCCGACGTGCAGTTCTTCCGCCCGGTCCAGATGGACGACGGTTCCTTCGCCCGTCCAGTCCGGGTCCGCTGGCAGGATACGACCCGCTGGGAAGATGCTCGCAGCAACACCCGCCTGATCAACTATCGTCCGAACGACCAGCTCACGTTGCTGCCACTCGAGACTAATTGAACAAATCCGCCGTCCACCGCCGCTTAACTTACAAAGGCCCCACCATGAACTCCCTCCGCCAAATTCCGCTCCACATGCTCCTGCTCGCTGGACTCGTCAGTCCGATGCAGGCCAAGGACAAGGACAACGATGCTCCGGTCGCCAAGGTGGCCGCCTCAGATGGGGTCGCTTACGCCGGCCTCAACGTCGGTCCGCGTATCGAGGCGGCCAACGCCACGGTGCCCGCAGGCGTCGGCATCCTGGTCGGCTTTATCGACCCGAAGGGCCCGTCCGCGGGCAAGGTCGAAGAAGGCGACGTACTCACCCGTCTTGACGACCAGATGCTTTTTAACTCCGAACAGTTTCGTGCGCTCGTGCGCACGCGTAAGCCGGGCGAAAAGGTGAAGCTCACGCTCGTCCGTGGCGTCGAACCGATGGTCGTCGAATTTGCGCTCGGCTCCCGGCCAACGGAGAAGCTGGCTTCCGCCGATCGCTCCGGTGCTCGCGCCGGTCGTGCCGGCGTCATCGAGACGCCCAATGGCATTACGATTACGCCGGGCGGCGTGATTCCGCCGGAATTACTCAAGCAGTTGCAAGACCTCCAGTCTGGCGCGATCCCGCCGCCCGCCCGCGCGCTGAATCCTTCGGCGGATGAGCTCCGCGCTCAGTCCGGCCCCCGTTCATCTTCTTCGCATTCCTTCTCGTTCAGTTTCGGTAACGGCGCGAAATCTTCTTCCACGTCGATGGCTTCGGACGGCGAGGGCAGCGTCTCGCTCGAGGAGAAGGACGGCAAGAAACACGCGGTCGTGAAGGATCGCGACGGCAAGACGCTCTTCGATGGCGACGTCACGGATAAGTCTGCGGTCGAGAAGTTGCCGGCCGACGTCCGTCGCCGCCTGAAACTCGTCGAAGGCAAGAACTTCACCCTACCTGGTTTTCCTTTATCGCCGGCACCCATTCCGGCCGAAGAGCCGAAGAAGAAGTTCGACCCGAAGCAGGGCGCGTGAGTTCTCGCTGCCCGGGAGGCCGCCGGATGGTGGCCTAAGGTAGGGGCAGGACTACGTCATGCCCTCCCTCCGAGGAAAGGGCGCGGCGTAGCCACGCCCCTACCTTGGCGTTCACCGTGCGGCGAACCCTTGGACGGCGGATTATTTCGGAGCGCCTTCGGGAGGAGGGCCATCCTGGCCACCCGGAGGCGGGCCCTTCTTGCCCTTCTTACCGCCCTTGGCGCCGGGGCCGCCCTGGCCGCCGAGGTTGGAGTGCGGATCCATCTTCTGCTTGCTGAAGGAAGCGTCAGGCGTGCCCTTGAACTTGCGGGGGATGAACGGGTATTCCTCGGTCATCACGTAGTAGTAGGTGCCTTTCGGGAATTCCGGCGTCACGCCGCTACGTCCACCGAACTCATCGAGGTCTCCCGAGCCGGCGACGTATTCGAAGTCGAGGCCGAACGCGCCGTCGGGCTTGCCAGTCGGGGTCTCCTTGCCGTCACCGCCACGGTCGGCGGTCTTGAGGCGATAGCTGCTCTTCATCTTCTTCAGCTCGCTCTTGGGGTCCTCGGATTTGGCGAAGGCGTAGACGGCATAGACTGGGAAGCCATCCGCGGCCCAGCCGACCTGGGTCATCTTCTTGTCGCCGCCGGAGAGGCGTTCGAAGAGCAGGGTGGGGATGCCGTGATAGTGGTAGGCGCCGTTGGGTTGGACGTGGCCGTGATTCTGGTCGAGGCCAAGGCCGACCTTGATCTTCGGGGTCGTGCCCATCTCGGTGTTGCTCATGAGAGCCTCGTAGTGCCATGGGTTGCTGCGATCGCCGTCGTTGTAGACTTCGGCAGTGCCCGGATCAAAGACGACGCCATTCAGGGCCACCCCCCAAGCCGACATCATCCGCCCGGTCGCGCCGCCGGCGAGTGGCTGAGGGTTGGCCGGGACTTCGAGGCGATACTTCTGCTCTGAGATGGCGTTGGGGTTACCGCGGTTGGGGAAGGTCGCGACCTTGTGGTCCGGGATGCCGTTGGACTCGATAACGCGTTTGTCGCCCTTCACAGTGAAGGTAACCTTGTTCTGGCCGGGCGGCTTGGCGTCGGCCTCCTTGAGGGCAGGGCCCTTGGGAGCCTCGGCGGCGACCAACGCGGCGGCGGTGAGGAGAAGGCAGAGGGTCGGGTTCATGGGGCGTGGGGTAAATGATACCAGATTTAGGCTTAAGTGAAGGTTAAGGGCGGCGTGGGGCTGGCTTTTTCCTTAAAAGTGGTTCTCCTTGCCCCCATGGCCTCCACCACCGAACTCCTTTCCCGCTCCGTCGCCGGCATGAACGCCCTCGCCACGGTCTTCCTCCTGATCGGCTTCGCCAAAATCAAGGCCGGCGACCGCGCCGGCCACGGAAAGGCCATGGGCGCCGCCGTCCTGATCTCCGCTCTTTTCCTGGCGCTTTATCTCGCCTCCAAGGTCCACCTCTGGGTCGCTCTCGGCCGGACCAATATTCTCTACCGCCCCGAGGTCGGCCTGACTTGGGACAAGCTCCTATACTACGTCATTCTCTTCCCGCACATCCTCTTGGCGATCCTGGTCACCCCTTTCATCATCCGGGCCGTCTGGCTGGCCAAGCAGGGTCGGCTCGAGGACCACAAGCGCCTCACGCGCTGGGTCTTCCCGGTCTGGCTCTACGTGTCGGTCACGGGCGTCATTGTCTGGGCCTTCATGGAGTTCAGTGGCTCCCTCGCCGCGGCGGCTCAGCTGCCGACGAAGTAAGCCGGCGATTTTCCCCTCGCTCCGTATTCGATTTCCGCTTTCACTTGCGTGGTCGTCATGGAAAGCGAGCCCACGTCCCGAAATCCTCAGACGGAGAAGCTGTTTCTCTGGGCCGCGTTCATTCTCTTTTGCACGGTCCTCGCGTTCACGTGGTCGACCTATGGTGACGAAACCGCCCGCCTCGCCGGACTTCGCGCCAACGAGCGACAGAAGGAGCAGGCTTACGCCGCCCTCGAGCGCACGCGCGCCCAGACCGACCGCTACGTCGACCGTTTCGGACGCGATCCTGAATTCGTCCGTGACCAGGCCCGCGAACGCATGGGCGTCGCCGAGCCGGGTGAGATTGTGATCCGCGTCGACGGCGCGCGTAATATGGCCACGCCGCAGAAGCCCGCGCCGGCTCCCGCTGCTCCCGTTCAAGCCAGTCGCTGAGCATCCTTGCTTGCCTGCCAGCCTTCCCGGGGGCATTCCTTGGTCATGTCCGCACGGAAGAAAGCTCAGGCCACCTGGGGCGGCCGGTTCAGCGCCGGTCCTGCCGAATTGATGCTGCGTTTTGGCGAGTCGGTCTCGTTTGACCATCGTCTCTGGGCTCAGGACATCCGCGGCTCCAAGGCCCATGCCACGATGCTCGCCCAAGCGGGCATCCTGACCAAGAAGGAGCGTGACGTCATTCTGCGCGGCCTCGACGCCATCGCCCAGGAGATCGCGGCCGGTAAGTTCAAGTGGAGCCGCGACCTCGAGGACGTGCACATGAACATCGAGAGCGCGCTCACGCAGCGCGTTCCGGCTGCCGCCAAGCTGCACACGGCCCGCTCGCGTAACGACCAGGTCGCCACCGACGTGCGCCTCTGGATCAAGGACCAGTGCGACGCCGCCGATGAGGCTCTCGTCTCGCTACTCAAGACTTTGGTGAAGCTCGCCGAGTCCAACGCCGATGTGATCTTGCCGGGCTACACGCACCTGCAGCGCGCCCAGCCGGTCTCCGCCGCCCACCACCTGCTCGCCTACGCCGAAATGTTCGGCCGTGACCGCACGCGCTTGGCCGCCGCCAAGGCTTCGGCCAACTGGTGCCCGCTGGGTTCCGGTGCCATCGCCGGGACGACCCTGCCGATTCGCCGCGAAGTCACGGCGAAGCTCCTCGGCTTCGTCGACGCGAAGGGCCGCCCGCAAGTGACCCGCAATTCGATGGACGCGGTCGCCGATCGCGATCCGGCCACGGAGTTCTGCTTCGCCGCCGCCCTCTGTGGCGTCCACCTCTCGCGCTTGGCCGAGGACATGGTCCTCTGGTCCTCCGCGGAGTTCGGCTTCGCGCGCATGCCTGACGAGTTCTCGACGGGTTCTTCGTTGATGCCGCAGAAGCGTAATCCGGATTCGATGGAGCTCCTCCGTGGTAAGGCCGCGCGCTTCCAGGCTTCGCTCACGCACCTGCTCACGCTCACGAAGGGCCTGCCGCTCACGTACAACCGCGACCTGCAGGACGACAAGCCGCCGCTCTTCGACGCCGCCGACCAGCTCATCCTGTCCGTCGCCGTGGCCGATGCTACGCTCGCCGGTACGAAGTTCCATAAGGCCCGCTGCCTCGCCGCCGCCTCCGATCCGGCACTCCTCGCCACCGACCTCGCCGATTGGCTCGTCCGCAAGGGCATGCCGTTCCGCCACGCCCACCACGCGGTCGGTCGCCTCGTCGCGCTCGCTGAGAAGTCCAGTGTGCCGCTCGACAAACTTTCCGACGCTGCCGCGCTGACCGCCGACAAGGCCTTCACGAAGGGCTGGCGAGAGGTCTTCAGCCTACAGCGCGGTTTCGCCGCGCGCGAGAACACGGGTATGCCCGGCCCTAAGGCCGTCGCCCGCGAAATCGCCCGCTGGAAGCAGTCCCTCCGCTAAGCGCGGATGGATATCGGCCTGCTCATCGCCTCCTGCCTGATCGCGAGCCTCTCGCCCGGGCCCGCGGCGCTGTCGACCATCGAGACGTCGCTCCGCTACGGCCAGCGTCGCGCCTTCTGGCACACGCTGGGACTCGCGGTCGGCGAGACACCGCACCTGTTCCTTTCGCTCTTCGGTACGCTCTGGCTGACGCAGCATTTTCCGTCGGCCCGATTCCTGATCGCAGCCGCTGGGATGACCTATTTCTTATACCTAGGCGCAACCCATCTCGCGCGTCCGCGTTCGAGCCTGCCCGAGGGCGCGGCGCTCGAGGCTGGTGCATGGCGGCTTTTCTTCCGGGGTGCGTGGGTGAATTTCTCCAACCCGAAGACGATTCCTTGGATGATCATCATCATCCAGGCGGCGAACGTTCCTTCGGACCGGTTCGCTTGGTCGACGACGGGCGTGTTCCTGCTCTGCACCTTGGGATCGGAAATCTCAGTGATGAGTTTCTACGCCTTGCTGGGCGATCGCCTGCGCGTACGCCTGAAGGACGCGGCGACGATTCGCTGGGTGGATCGCGCGACGGGCGTGCTTTGGACGGCGTTGGGCTTGTTGATGGCGAGGCAGGCGTTTCAATTGCTCGAAGTCCTGCGTTAACCGCCGCCCCGGGTGCTTGTAAGCTGGTGGGCGCCGAATTATAAAAATGCATGACCCTCCCCAGTCTTACCCGCATGGTCGCCGTTGCGTCCGTCTTCGTCTCGTCGCTCCTCGCCGAAGAAGCCCCAAAGAAAATCGGCATCATCGGCCTCGATACGTCGCACGTCGTAGCGTTCACCACGGTCTTCAACAAGGGCCCGAAGAATACCGCCGACGCCGCGAAGTTTGCCGGCTTCCGCGTGACGGCCGCCTTCGCCCAAGGCAGCAAGGATATCCCGGAAAGCACCGTCCACGTGCCCGACTACACGGCCAAGCTCCAGGGCATGGGCGTTGAGATCGTCGATTCGATCGAGAAGCTCTGCGCGCAGGTCGACTTCGTGATGCTCGAGTCCAATGACGGCCGCGTGCACCTCGAGCAGATCCTCCCGGTGCTGAAGGCCGGCAAGACGGTCTTCATCGACAAGCCGATCGCCGGCTCGCTCGCCGACGTCATCCGTATCCAAGAGGCCGCGAAGAAGGCGGGTGTGGTGTATTTCTGTTCCTCGTCGCTCCGCTTCGCCGCGAGCACCCAGGCAGTCGCCCAGGGCTCGGTCGGCAAGGTCAAGACGGCTTACACGACCAGTCCAGCCAGCCTCGAGCCGCACCACCCTGATCTCTACTGGTATGGCGTCCACGGTTGCGAAAGCCTCTACACCGTCATGGGCACGGGCTGCATCTCCGTGAAGCGCGACAAGTCCGCCGCGGGCTTAATCCAGGTCACGGGTAATTGGGGCGACGGTCGCGTGGGTATCTATCGCGAAGCGGATCGTAAGGCCAAGGGCGGACCCTACGGCGGCAAGGCTGTCGGCGACAAAGGCGAAGCCGATATCGGCAAGTTCGACGGCTATGAAGTCCTGCTCGAGTCCGTCGTGAAGATGTTCCGCACGGGCAAGGCGCAGGTTTCCGCCGAAGAGACGCTCGAACTTTACACCTTCATGGAAGCCGCCGATGAGAGCAAACGCCAGAACGGCGCTGAAGTGAAGCTCGCCGACGTCCTCGCCAAAGCCCGCGCCGAAGTCGCCGGCAAATAGAGGTAGGGATGCGATGACATCGCATCCGCTTGAGATCGGGTAGGGGCGCCACTGCGTGGCGTCCGTGGGCGAACGGAGGTCGAAGGGTCGGATGACTTGCCCGGCTCTCTAATGCTCTCGCTGCGAACGGACGCGACGCCGTCGCGCCCCTACCTTTGAATCACTCCGCGAACCCGTGCTCTTTCAGCATCCGCCCCACGGCTTGCGGCAGGGCTGGGCGGATTGCGGTCGGTACGACTTTCTGGGCGTCGACGGTACAATGCAGGTAGCCGAGCTTGCGTTCGGCATCAGCGTCGCGGCCGGCGGCTTCGAGCCAACGCTGGAGCACAGCGGCGGCGCGGGCCCACTCGGGCCAGTCGCTCTCGACGCCATCGGCGGCCTCAACGAGCTTACACAAAGCGCAATCGCCAAGGAAGCGTTCGACCGCGGCGGCATCTTCCGCGCCTACGATCGCAACGAGCTTCTCCCGTTCACGCGCTTCCATGGTCAGGTCTTGTAACCGAGCACGGGGCGCAGCCACTTCTCGGCCTGCTCGATGGTCCAGCCTTTACGCTTGGCGTAGTCCTCGACCTGGTCGCGGCCGATATTATCGACGTCAAAGTAGATGGACTGCGGGTTGCCGAAATAGAGACCCGACACGGAGGCGGCCGGGTTCATAGCATACGATTCGGTGAGCGTGCAACCGAGGCGATCTGCGTCCAGCAGGCGCCAGAGCTCGGCCTTCTCGGTGTGCTCAGGGCAGGCGGGATAGCCAGCGGCGGGACGACGCCCTGCGTACTTCTCATCGACGAGTTCTTCGACGGTGAGGGCCTCGTTCGGCGCGTAGCCCCAGAGTTTCTTACGGACCTCGAGGTGCAGCCACTCGGCGCAACCTTCGGCGAGACGATCGGCGAGGGCCTGAATGAGAATCTGGCGGAAGGGGTCCTTCGCCTTGAAGGAGGCAGCGTAGTCCTCGATTTCCTGACCAGCGGTCACGGCGAAAGCGCCGAGGTGGTCGCCCTTCTGCGTCGAGACGAGGTCGGCGAGCGAGCGGCAGGTGGTCACCTTCGGACGCAGACGCTGGTCGCGGAGGAAGTGGAAGCGGCCGATCGGCTTGGACTGGGCTTCGTCGCCGTAGACCTCGACGTCATCACCGACGCGTCGGGCGGCCCAGAGTCCGGCGGCGCCACGGAGATGGAAGCGGTTTCCGTGGATGAGGTCGTCCAGCTCGACGCGGGCGTCGTCGAAGAGCTTGCGCGCTTCGCTGCCATACTTGGTCGACTTGAAGATCTGCGGAAAAGCACCTTTCAGCGACCAGGTGATGAAGAACGGCGTCCAGTCGATGATCTCGGCCACCGCGGCGGGGTCGATGCGCTCGAAGAGCGTCACGCCAGGCTTGCGCGGAGCGGGCTGGACCGGGGCGGTGGTGATGAGCGGACGTTGGCGGGCTTCGGCGAGCGGGATGACGACGGCGGGCTGCTGCTTCTCGTAGGCCTCACGCATCTCGGTCTGCGTGGTCTTGAGGTCGCCGACGAAGCCTTCGCGCTTGGCGGGATTGAGCAGGTCGCTGCAGACGGTCGTGACGAGCGAGGCGTCGCCGACGTGCACCATCGGGCCGTCGTAATGCTGGGCGAGCTTGATGGCGGTGTGCTCCTTGGAGGTGGTGGCGCCGCCGATGAGCAGGGGGGTGTGGATGCCCGCGCGTTTCAATTCCTGGGCGACGGTAATCATCTCGTCGAGCGAGGGCGTGATCAGGCCGGACAGGCCGATGAAGTCAGGCTTCAGGCGCTGGGCTTCGGCGACGATCTTCTCGGTGGGCGTCATGACGCCGAGGTCGGTGACGGCGTAGTTGTTACAGGCGAGCACGACGCCGACGATGTTCTTGCCGATGTCGTGGACGTCGCCCTTGACCGTCGCAATGAGGAAGGTGCCCTGGGTAGAGCCGCCGACCTTCTCGGCGGCCATGAACGGCTCGAGGTGCGCGACTGCGGTCTTCATGACCTTGGCCGACTTCACCACCTGGGGGAGGAACATCTTGCCCTCGCCGAAGAGCTTACCGACGACGCGCATGCCGTCCATCAGCGGGCCTTCGATGACGAGCAGCGGCTTACCCAGCTTGAGGCGGGCTTCCTCGGTGTCGGCGACGGCATGGTCGTCGATGCCTTTCACCAGGGCGTGTTCGAGGCGGGCTTCGACGCCGAGCTTACGCCATTCGTTCTTCTTGGAGGTGTCGGCACCTTCGGTCTTGGTCGCAGCGAACCGCGGCGCGGCTTCGAGCAGGCGGTCCGTGGCGTCCTCGCGGCGGCAAAGCACGAGATCCTCGACGAGGTCGCGTAGCTCCGGGTCGATCTCGGTGTAGACCTCGAGCATCCCGGCATTGACGATCGCCATGTCGAGCCCGGCCTTCACCGCATGGTAGAGGAAGACGGAGTGGATAGCCTCGCGGACCTTGTTATTACCCTGGAAAGAGAAGGAGACGTTGGACAGTCCGCCCGAGGTGCGGACGCCGGGGCAGAGGCGCTTGATCTCTGTGACGGCCTCAATGAAGTCCACCGCGTAGCGGTCGTGCTCCTTCATGCCGGTGCCGATGGTCAGGATGTTCGGGTCGAAGATGATATCCTGCGGGTCGACGCCAACCTGCTCGGTCAGGATGCCGAAGGCGCGGACGCAGATGCGGATCTTGTCGGCGAGCGTCGCGGCCTGGCCCTTCTCGTCGAAGGCCATGACGATCATCGCGGCGCCGTAGCGGCGGCAGAGGCGGGCGCGCTGCACGAAGCTCTCCTCGCCATCCTTCAGTGAGATCGAGTTCACGATGGCCTTGCCCTGCACGCAGCGCAGGCCGGCCTCGATGATGTCGAACTTCGACGAATCGATCATGAACGGCACCTTGGTGATGTCCGGTTCGGTCGCCGCCATGTTCAGGAACTTCGTCATCGCCGCGGCGCCATCCAGCATGCCTTCGTCGAAGTTGATATCGATGACCGTGGCGCCGGCTTCGACCTGCTGCTTGGCGACGCGCAGGGCGGCCTTGTAGTCGCCCTTCTCGATGTGGCCCTTGAAGATCTTGGAGCCGGCGACGTTGGTACGCTCGCCGACGTTCACGAAGGTGCCGGGTCCGCCGACGATGTTCAGCGGCTCGAGGCCGGAAAGCTTGAGCGCGGGCTGGACCGCGCCAGGGACTCGGGGCGGGTACTTCTCGGTGCGGCGACGGATGGCGGCGATGTGACCGGGCGTGGTCCCGCAGCATCCGCCGACGATATTGACCAGACCGTCGCGGGCGAAAGTCTCGAGGATGGCCGCGGTGTCTTCTGGGCCTTCAGGGAAGCCCGTCGGCGAAAGCGGATTAGGCAGGCCGGCGTTCGGATAGCAGGAGACGAAGATGTCGGCCTTCTTTGCCAGTTCCGCGATGTGCGGGCGCATCTGCTCGCCGCCGAGGGCGCAGTTCATGCCGATGCTGATCGGCTGGGCGTGGCGGACGGAATTCCAGAAGGACTCGGTCGTCTGGCCGGTGAGCGTGCGGCCGGAGGCGTCGGTGATCGTGCCGGAGATCATCACCGGGATACGGAAACCGCGGGCCTCGAAGGCTTCGTCGATCGCGAAGAGGGCGGCCTTGAGGACGAGCGTGTCGAAGACCGTCTCGCAGAGGAGGAGATCCGCGCCGGCATCGATCAGGGCGTCGACCTGCTCGCGGTAGGAGTCGCGCACTTGGACGAACGTCACATCGCGCTTGGCGGAGTCGTTGACGTCGCGGGACATCGACAGCGTCTTGTTCGTCGGGCCGATGGCACCGGCGACGAAGGCGTCCTTGCCTGGATTGGCCGCCTTGAAGGCATCGACGGCTGCGCGGGCGACCTTGACCGCCTCGGTGTTCAACTCGCGGACGAGGTCTGTCATCGCGTAGTCTTCCATCGCGATGGACGTGCCGTTGAAGGTATTGGTCTCGAGAATGTCCGCGCCGGCATCGAGGTAGGCGCGGTGGATGTCGCGGATGACGGCCGGCTTGGTGATGACCAGGAGGTCGTTGTTACCCTTGAGCTGGCCGGGGTGGTCCTTGAAGCGGTCGCCGCGGTAGTCCGCTTCCTGCAGTTTGAGCTGCTGGATCATGGTGCCCATCGCGCCGTCGAGGTAGACGATGCGTTGGCGCAGGAGGGCCTCAAGGCGCTCGCCGGCCGGGTTCAGTGGGAGTCTCTGACGGGACATCGCCTTTACCGTGCGGGTTGCCGCCCACGGGTCAAGGCACGGGGCAGGACTATTGTGTCATCCCCGGCAGGTCGGGCTTCTTGCAGCGGAGCAGGTCCTGGCTGCGGTAGAGCACGATACGCTTACCCTCGAATTTCTCGTCGTTCCAGAGGAGCGGGCGGAGTTCAAAACTGAAGACCGGGTTCAAAAAGGAAAGCTCCGCCTCGACCGCGGGGTCGCCGCCCTGCCAGTAGAGAATGCCGTTGGGTAGGGAATGCTTGGCGCCCTTGCACAGGAGCTGGCGGGTGTTGTGGACGAATGTGCGGAGGTCGGCCACGGCGCGGCCGGTGACGAAGTCGTGCTCGTGGTTCATCGTCTCGGCGCGGGCGTTCTTGACGTCGACGTTCTTGAGGCCGAGGCGCTCGGCGATGTCGGTGACGACCGTGATCTTCTTGCCGACGGAATCGACGAGGGTGAAGCGGGCTTTCGGGTAGAGGACGGCGAGGATGAGTCCGGGGAAGCCGCCGCCGGTACCGACGTCCATGACGCGGCAGCCGTCCATGAGTTTGAGGAACTTCACCGCCGCGATGCACGGGGCGTAGTGATGGCGCTCGAGGTTCTCGATGTCCTTACGCGAGACCAGGTTGATTTTCTCGTTCCATTCGCGGTGGAGCGCGGCCATGGCGGTCAGCTGCTCCCACTGGGCGGGCGTGACTTCCGGGAAGAGAGGAACAAGGGACTGCATGCGAGGGCGCCAGCGTGTCCCGGGGTCCGCCTGAGGCAAGGATGCCTTTGCCCGGCGCACTTTGCTGTTTCCTTCGGCCGGGACTTGGCCAAACCTAGCCTTCCCATGTTCCACCACATCGTCTTCTTCTACCTGAAAAAGGACATCACCGCCGCCCAGCGTGCGGAATTCGAGACCAAGCTCCGCGGCCTGCTCGCTATCAAGTCGATCCATAGCGGCTACGTCGGCATCCCCAGCACCCACGCCGTCCGCCCGATCATCGACACCACCTACGATTTCGCCGAGTTCTTCGTCTTCAAGAACCACGCCGACCATGACGCCTACCAGGTCGACCCGATCCACCAGGCCTTCATCGCTGACTGCAAGGCCTACTGGGATTCCGTCAAGATCTACGACTTCGAATAAGCCGTCAGGTCCGTGCGAAGAAAAGGCCGCCCGTCGGGCGGCCTTTTTCATGCCCGCCCGCCTGTCCCCATTGTAAACCTCCCCCTACTTCTGGCTTAACAATGGCCCTTGGGGGCCCTAGATAAGGGGTGTGCCGACTGCCCCTGCAGCTGCTTCGTCCCCCGTGGACGCCCTCGATGCCGCCGACCGGCGCTTCGGGTGGCATCCGTTTACCCAGATGCGGGAATACCAGGATAACCCTCGCCTGCACTTGGTCCGCGGCGAAGGTTGCTGGCTGATCGACGGGGAAGGGAAGCGCTACTTGGATGGCAACGCGTCGGTCTGGACGAACGTCCATGGTCATAACGATCCCGACCTGAACCGCGCCCTGCGCGAGCAGTCCGAGAAAATCGCCCACGTGACGCTGCTCGGCCTGAATCACCCGATCGCGACGGAGCTCGCCGAAGATCTCGCTGGGCTGACGAACGGGGCTTTGCCGCGCTGCTTCTACACCGACAACGGCAGCAACGCTGTGGAGGTCGCCCTGAAGCTTTCGTTCCAGTATTGGCAACTCGTCGGCCAGGAAGCCAAGCGCGGGGTCATCTCGATGGAGGGCGCCTACCACGGTGATACCTTCGGGACGATGGCGGTCGGCGAACGCTCCGAGTTCCACCGTCGTTTCAATCCGTGGCTCTTTGCCGCCCAGACTTTTCCGTCCCCGGTCCATTCCGAATGTGCTGGTCAGGTCGGCCACTCCGACGCCTCCGCTTCGCTGGCCGCGCTGAAGGCTCTTCTCGAACGCGATGCCGCCACTACGTCCTGCCTGATCCTCGAACCCCGCGTGCAGGGCGCCGCCGGTATGGTCCAGCAGCCTACAGGCTTCGTGAAAGCCGTTGCCGCTCTTTGTCGCCAACACGACGTACACCTCATCCTCGACGAAGTCTTCACGGGCTTCGGTCGCGTGGGCACGCTCACCGCCGCAGAGACCGAAGGCGTCGTCCCGGATTTCCTTTGTCTCGCGAAAGGCCTCGCCGCGGGCTACCTGCCGCTGGCCGCCACGCTGACTTCGGAAAAGATTTACGAGGTGTTCCTTGGGGCGTTCTCCGAAGGGAAGACGTTCTTCCACGGTCATACGTTCTCCGGCAATCCCCTCGGCTGTGCCGTCGCCCGTGAGTCGCTGCGTAAGCTGAAGCCGATGCTGGCCTCGGGCCAGGTCGCTGAACGCGCCACGCTGCTAGGACGCGAGATGGAAGCCGCCTTCGCCGGCCACACGCACGTAAAGACGTTCCGTCAGCTCGGCCTCACGGGGTCCGTCGAATTTAAGCCGTCCGCCGCTGATCGCTGGCCGACCGATACCCGTGCAGGTTATCGCGTCGCCCTGGCCGCTCGCCGCCACGGTCTCGTCATCCGTCCTCTCGGCGACTCGATCCTGTTCGTCCCGCCGATCTCCATCCAAGCCGACGAAGTGAAGCACCTCGTCCGCGCCGTCCGCCTCGCCATGGACGACACCCTGTCGAACTTGAAGTAACTTTCCTAACCGCCAACCGCTAACCGCTACTACCTTACCTATGCCCAACCTCACCGAAGCCCGAGCGCTCTACGACCTGCCGCTCAACACGCTGATCTTCAAGGCTCAGCAAGTCCACCAGGCTAACCAGGATCCGGCCGGCGTGCAGCTCTGCACGCTGAAGTCGATCAAGACGGGCGCCTGCCCCGAAGACTGCGCCTACTGCCCGCAGTCGGTGCACAACCAGACTGGCCTCGAGACCGAAGCTCTCATGGAGACCCAGGCAATCCTCGCCGATGCCCGTAAGGCTAAGGCCGGCGGCGCGACCCGCTTCTGCATGGGCGCCGCCTGGCGCCGCGTGAACGATGGTAAGCAGTTCGACAGCGTCCTGAACACCGTCTCCGGCGTGAAGGAGCTCGGCCTCGAAGTCTGCTGCACCCTCGGGATGGTCAGCGAAGCGCAGGCTGGCCGCCTCAAGCAGGCCGGTTGCGACGTGTATAACCACAACCTCGACACCTCCCGCGAGCACTACTCGAAGATCATTACGACCCGCACCTACGACGACCGTCTCCAGACGCTCTCGAATGTCCGCAAGGCCGGTCTCGAGGTCTGCTCCGGTGGCATCCTCGGCATGGGCGAGACGGTCGACGATCGCATGAAGATGCTCGTCGAGCTCGCCCAGCTCGACCCTCAGCCTGACTCCGTGCCGATCAACGCCTTGGTGGCTGTCGAAGGCACGCCGCTCGCGGGCCGCAAGTTCGTCGATACGATCGAGTTCGTCCGCACGATCGCCGTCGCCCGTATCCTGATGCCGAAGGCGATGGTCCGCCTCTCCGCCGGCCGCGCCAATATGAACGACGAGACGCAGGCCCTCTGCTACCTCGCCGGCGCCAACTCGATCTTCCTCGGCGAGAAACTCCTCACGACGGGTAACCCGGATATCGAAGAGGACATGAATCTGATGAAGCGTCTCGGCCTGCACCCGATGCACCCAGACGAAGCCCGTCGCATTCATCGCGGCGACCTCGCCCCAGCCGACGCCAAGCCGGCCGAATGGCCGAATGTCGCGGAATTCGCCGCGGCCAATGCAACGGAAGAATCCTGCGGCAACGGCGGTTGCGGCTGCAAATAATATGGCCCTCATCTTCGTCACTGGCAGCGACACCGGCGTGGGCAAGACCCACGTCGCCGGTCTGCTCGCACGTCGCCTTTCCCGCGATGGCTTCACGCAGGTCATCAAGCCGGTGGAGTCGGGCGCAGGCGCCGGTCGTCCGGCCGACGCCAAGAAGGCTGCAGGCAAGTGGGCTGAAGCGCACACGCTGCTAACGCTCCCGGCCCCGATCGCCCCGCTCGCCGCGGCGAAGAAGGCCCGCAAGCCACTCGACCTCGCGTTGCTGCTCAAGCTCTACAAAGCCGTCCCGCATGCGCCGTGTCGCGTCGTCGAAGGTGCCGGTGGCGTGGCCGTGCCGATCGACCCTAAGGGCAAGGACTGGGCCGACTTCGCCGCTGCCATCAAGCCGACGGTCGCCATCGTGGTCGTCGAAGATCGCCTCGGGGCGATCAACCAGGCGCGCCTCGCGATCTCTTATCTGCGCCGCCGTTACGACGGCCCCATCGGCGTCTGGCTCAACGCGATCAAGAAGCCTTCGAAGGAAGTCGCCGCCGCGAACCGCGCCGGGCTCGCTGAGTCCTGGATTCCGCTGCTCGGCGAATCGGGCAAAGGCGAAAAGTCCGCCCGCTTCCATTTCCTGCCGCGGTGAACGAAGCCCTGCTGCAGCGCCTGCGTCAGTCCCTCGTCCAGCGCGAAGGATCGTCGCTACGCCGTAAGCTGACCGCTCGCGCTTCGGACGACACCCGCATCAACCTAGCCGATAACGATTACCTCGGCCTCGCGCGCGATCCCGCGGTCGTCGCCGCCGGCGTGGCCGCGCTCCACGAATGGGGCGCGTCTTCGTCCGCCTCACCGCTCGTCACCGGTTATACCGAGATCCACCAGAAGCTCGAGCACACCCTCGCCGCCTGGCAGGGCTATGCGCACGGGCTGGTGATGAACACCGGTTTCTCCGCGAACTCTGCCGTCCTCGGTGGCCTACCGCAGAAGGGCGACCTCATCCTCGCCGACCGACTCGTCCACGCGAGCATGCTCGACGGCATCATGGCCTCAGGCGCTCGTCTCCGTCGCTTCGCCCATAACGACCTCGACGCGCTCGAGCTCATGCTCCACGAGGAGCCGGCCTTGGATGGTGTCATCTTCGTCGTCACGGAAAGCGTCTACTCGATGGACGGCGATAGCCCTGACCTGAAGCGCCTAGCCTCGTTGCGGAAGCGTTTCGGTTTCTGCTGGGTGCTCGATGAAGCCCACGCCACGGGCTGGTATGGCTCAACCGGTTCCGGCCTGCAGGAAGCCCAGGTTGCCTTCGCCGCCGCGGACATCGTGGTCGGAACGCTCGGTAAGGGCCTGGGCTCCCAAGGTGCCTACGTGCTCTCGCATGCGCCGGAAGTCCGCGACTCCTTGATCAACTTCGCCGGCGAGTTCGTTTACTCGACCTACCTCGCCCCTTCCTGCGCCGCCGCCGCCCTCGCCGCGGTCGAACGCGTGAAGGGGATGTCGGCCGAGCGCGCCGAACTCCACGCGCTTTCGCATGCTTGGCGGGATGGACTCCTCGAAGCCGGTTTCGCCGTACCGTCGGGTGACTCCCCGATCATTCCGCTCATCCTGGGCGATTCCGACGTCACCCTGAAATACGCCACCGCGCTGCGCGCCGCTGGCTTCATGGTGTCCGCCATCCGTCCGCCCACGGTGCCCGTGCGTACCGGACGGATCCGCATCTCGCTTCGCCGAGGCCTTTCGCCCGCCGTACTGTCCTCCTTTGTCTCCGCCTTGAAGGGCGTAACCGCATGAGGATCGGCTGGATCGGCGGCTGGGGTGTCTCGCTCGAGGAGATGAAGGCCATCGCTGTGGCCCATGCGCCCGCCGCCGAGCACCTCATCTACCCACCGGTAGTCGGTGCGGCGGAGAACCTGTCCGGCTGCGACGCCGTCATCGCGTGGTCGCTCGGCGCCCACCTCGTAATGGAGGCTGGCGCCCGCGGCGTCCAGTTCCCGGCCAAGGTGCTGCTCTTTGCCCCGTTCACGTCGTTCTGTTCTGAGCACGGTAAGTGCGGAAAGCATTCCGAGACCCAGGTGAAGTGGCTGCGTCGCTGGATCGACACCGATGCCCCCGCGGCCTTGGCTGATTTCCGTCAGCGCGCCGGACTGGCCCCGCTGGCTGGCGATGCTCTGCCGTACGAGAAGGAATACCTGCAAACCGGTCTGGACCTCCTTTCCCAGCCTGCGGGGATCTCACTCATCACTTTCGGGCGTCAGGGGCTCAACCCTGGCTGGGAAGCCTACGTCGGCGACCAGGATACGCTCCTGGATGCCGCGGGCGTTTGCCAAGCCATCGTAGGTTGTCATATTATAGAAGGACTCGGGCACGACCTGCGCGAGTTCCTCGCCCCCTGACCCCATGCGTTTCGAAGAACGAGCCGATAGCTACGACGCGCATGCCGCGCCGCAGAAGCGCTTCGCCGAAGCGTTGGCGGCCTTCGCG
>Ga0209296_1001038_pt1 | contig 22408 bp, 45 predicted proteins | sample S_130206_EF_Meta_FD_187319 | JGI IMG/M metagenome (GOLD analysis project Ga0209296, IMG submission 187319) | Freshwater microbial communities from Lake Simoncouche, Canada to study carbon cycling - S_130206_EF_MetaG (SPAdes) (version 2) | ecosystem: Environmental > Aquatic > Freshwater > Lake ...
ACCATTTATCAAAATCTTCTTGTTCAGTAATTTGATTATAACTGCCTTTTCTTGCAAAGCTATGTCCCTGTTTAAATGCTTCCCTCAATTCTTCCTCACTATACATTCTTTCTTGTTGCCATTTAGCACCTTTTATAAACCCAATTCTTTCAGTTGCACTAAAACTATCAATCCAACCTGCTGTACTTCTATCAGGTATTATATTTAAAGCAGCTTCTTCAAGTGTTTCTTTTTTCATCTTATTTCTTTTTAAATTGTTCAATCAATTCATTAAAATTATCTTCTCCTGTTAATTGAAAGTTTCTACCTGTTTCAAAAGCTAACTTCATATCTTCCTCACTATACATTCTTTCAGCTTGCCATAATCCACCTTCTACAAAGGCATCAATTTGTTCATAATCGTATATAGACCTCCCATATTTGCTTTTAGCAACTTCTTCAAGTGTTTCTTGTTTCATCTTATTTCTTTTTAAATTGTTCAAACCATTTCATCGTAACCGTTTCTTCATCATCTGTAAATTTATCAAGTTCAGATGATTTCATCATAATTAAATGGTTTAGATGTTTTAATACTTCTTCCTCACTATAACTTCTTTCTTGTTGCCATTTAGAACCTACTCCAACACCCTCTAAATATTCAGTAGTGCAACTTCCATAATATGGTTGAGAATTAATAAATTCTTCAAGTGTTTCTTGTTTAAATTTTTCTTTTGGAATGATGATTTTGTAATTAAAATCAATATATGTTGTTCCTGCAACATCTCCTAATATTACTTTTTCTTTTTGAATTTCAACTTCCTCACAACTTGGATTCTTTACAAACCACTCTAAAAATTCATCATCAATAGCTTGTACACCATTTTTGATTAAATCAGAGTCTGTTGTTAGAATGATTTTTTTAGCTTGTTTATTTCCATCAACTAAAGCATCATTATATTTAGTTTTTTTATGTACTAAATTTGCACCGTCAAAATACCAATCTCCTTCTTTAATTTCTTCATCATTAGTGATGCAGATGTGTTGAGGTTTAGAGTTAGATGAACTCATTATTTCTGCACCAAAGTTAAGTTTACCACTATTTAATATGGATAACCTACTTGGTTTATCTGTTTGTAATATGTGTATGTTTTTCATAGTTCTTCCTCGTTATTTTTTTCCGTTGATACCTCTTTAGTTTCATTTCTTTCCAAACAATACTTACAGTTACCTTTGTGTGTTAATGCGGGTTGTTCACCAGGTTTTCCATTAACAACGATATATTCACATCCATCAATTTCTTGAATTCGGTAGACATCATAATCCCCATATTCAAATTCCAAATATTCACCATTATCTACGGTTTCTGTTGTTGTTTCTGTATCTTCCTCATTTGAGCACGATACTAATAGGAATAACCCTACTAAAAATACAATTTTTTTCATATTACAAATATATAAATAATAATTAATATTCCTACTAACTTAAAATTATTTGGTTGATAAAATCTTTTAATTCATCATTATATTTTATGTAGTCAGGATTGTGATAACCCGAGTTAATCAATTCTATTCTATTGGTATCCTGTAAATACCATAAAGCAATCATCATTGATGATCTCATTGTGTTGGATACATCACCAAATTCGTGGTTATCATTATACCATCCCGTTTGTGTCTTTTGTTTCCTAAACTCTATGGAGAAGTTTAGATTACTACCATCATCGTAGTGTTCAGGAAGATAATGAATATAAACTCCATTATCCTCCAATTCTTTATATGTTTCTAATGTCGGTTTTGTAAACCCATACTTTGGGATTGAGATTGTTTCACCATACCATTGGAAGGAATTTAGATCTGTGTCTTTCATTGACACTAATAATCCTTCATATTCCATCCCCGATTCATAATAGTTCTCAATAAACCATTTAATTCTTTGTTCGTATGTGTATTCCATAATCTAATTATTTACCTCTGTCATCACCGTAAATATACTCGTTATATTATTATTATATTCGGTACCATAAAAAGGTCTAGCGTTTGCGTATCCAGTTTGGTTAGCGATATCAATACCGGAGTTTTTAACATAATAATCCAATCCCAAAGGATCGGGTTTATTCATTTCAACCGTTTTAATTATATAACATTCTTTTGGTAGTGGTGATAATATTTCGTGAACACATTCAATATTGGTAGGCTTAAATCCATCTATCAGATTGTAAGCAAACTCATTATCTTCATAATTATAAACCAATGTGATGACATTCATATTGTTTTTATATGATATGTCAACCCGTATACAAAAAATTAATGGCCCCCGACATTTAAATAAAGAATCAATATATCTTGTAAAATCTCTCATTATTCTTGGTTAGTAATTTGTAAATTAAAAATCCCTCAATATCTCGTATTATCTGATCAACAATTGGATATCGTTTGTTGTGACTCGTTATCGCTCTTGATGTCAAATAATCAATTCCATTGGATAGTGTCTTTATTGATACTATATCCCCATTTGAGAAATGTATTCTCTTGGGCGTTCTCTTTACCACCTCAATCTTTTTATCTCCGATCATGTAATAATCTCCCACTTTGGAGTTGTATACGAATAAATTCGCCTCTCTATTAGTATCCATATTTTTTATTTTGTAGTCAGGACAGGATTCGAACCTGTATGGGAACACTTTCTTGTTACGTCTAACACTACTTGTTATTTACCTTGTGTTTTAGCTGACAATACCCAAACACATACATCTACCATTTCGCCACCTAACTATATTAGCCGTCTTTCCGTGCTGTCAGATAAGTTCTCCGGATTATTGGACCGGATGCCATATAGGAAGATTATCATCTCTTCGTAGTCAGGACAGGAATCGAACCTGTAACGCAATTAAGTGATAGCCTACTCCCACCTGACTTAGTAATCTCCACATCTGATGGAACCATTCCCGTTGCGTATCGGGTCTCAACTACTCCATTATAAACATATCTTCATATGCGTAAACTAAATCACCATCTACAGAGTAGAAGTAGTAAATATATTCACCATATTTCCAATCCGATTTAACAATCGTTACTTCTACCGTATCATCCCCATCATTTAGTTTTGCAACATCACCTTTGTAATACAACGGCATTATTATACTGTCGGGAAATAGATTTAAAATTTCATTAACTTTATTCGGATCTTTAACGATTTCCATCATTTTTCTTTTAAGTCCTATCAAATTCTCATTTTCCATACCACAAATATATAAAAAATCCCCCATCTTTACAAATGGAGGATTAAAATAATTGTTTTTTTTAAAGATTTTTTGGATTGTCCGTCACATCTTTTTTAAATTTCCTATAATACATAGTTAACAGATGATCGTATTGTTGCATCATATACGATATAAACATCTCATTGTCTTCCTTTGGAAGTGTGTCAGTATTAATTTCATATTTAATATCTATATAAGTGTCTAATGTATCTTTAACTAAATTATATTTAAATTCTTCCAATGATTTTGAATTATAAAAAGAATATTGAATCCCTGTCCTCATCAGTTTCTCAAATGAGTGATGTTTAATTCTTCTTGTATAAAATGGTGGTAGTTTCATATCTTATTTAATATACGATTTAAGAAATACCTTACTGTTTTGGTTATTGCAATTCTTTTTGGATCTCTTTCATCCATCCCATAAAGATAATCAGTTAAATCATGCTCGTATAAAAGTTCAACGATCTTTCTTTCCATATTTTTTTTGGATTCATAACTTGTAAATCCGTATCCTGGATATCCTTCAAAAGAGTATTGGATTACTTTTATTGGTTCAAATTTTTCAAATTCACCCAAATTTCTTTCGGTAACTTTAATTCTTCTCATTAAGAAGTTAAGGAGTTTTTTATCAATACCTTCAGGTTGAGTTTCCTCCTTTAATATATGTTTAATATATTCTCTCATTACAAAAATTTATGTGCTAATGTTCCAATTATTGAATCAATTATGTGTTCATCTAAATCCTCTGTTTTACCATCCCCTTCGTTAGTAGGATAATCATATACAACACCTTCGTTGTCATATTCGTAAGTGTAATAATAATATTGATCAACATTGTCAACATAATAAAGATGTGTTGCCACAAAACCACCGTCAGCAAAAGTTTCTTCTTTTTCTAATACAATATCAAGATTATAATCGACCAATATTAAATTACCGTTTCTATCACCATATTCTTCGGCAATTTCACTAATTAAAGTTATTTTATAATCAAAATCTAAGAAATCTTTACCCACAAACCTTTTAAAATTATCAAAACCTCCAACAGATTTAATGGTATTCAGGATTCCAATATCTTCAATCATTGAACGAATTTTATCCTGTCTTGAATTTCCTCCAACAACTTGATCGGTTTCTTCCTTTATGATATGTCTAATTAGTTTTTTCATTTGTAACTATCCAATTTGTATTTATCAATAACCTGTTTGAATATCTGCATTCTCGCTCTTTTTCCTAATGTATTTTTTTTTGAGTTAAATCCATGCCCAAATCCGTGATCTCCTGAATTTCCGGCAACTCTCCTAAACTCTTGACCGTGAACATTTATAAATGGTTTAGACACATAAGAGTGAAATCTATAATTCATACCACCACTAATCCATCTAAAATCACCAAGTTTTTTTTCTTTTCCATCCCAAGTATCTTCTAAATTAAGTGTTTGGATTAACATTTCATCTATATACATATTTTCACCTGTATAGTCAAATTTATATGGAACGTAACCCGTATTTTCATAGAATTTTTTTAAATCGCCATCAAAAGCAATTCTAACATAATTATCCATTCCTCCCACGGCTTTAGCCGCATAATCTAACCCAAAATTATCCACAATGGTTTTTAATCTATCCTTTGCTGATAATTTTTTATTCTCAACTTGATCAGTTTCCTCCTTTATGATATACCTAATTAGTTTTTTCATTTGTAACTATCCAACTTGTATTTATCAATAATCTGTTTGAATATCTGCATTCTCGCTCTCTTTCCTAATGTATTTCTTGTTGATATAAATCCATACCCAAATCCCGAATCACCTGAAGTTCCAACAACTCTCCACATTATTTTACCACTACTATATTCCACCATATATAATCTTGCAGTGAAACTATATTTAATACCACCGCTAGTCCAATAAAAACCACCTAAAGATTTTTCTTTTCTGGAATTTTGGGTATCGGGTAAATCTAACAACTGAACAATTAAATCATCAATAAATAAGTTGGGTTCACTTGATATTCTGTATGGTTCCCCTCCACTCTCTTGATAGAATTTTTTTAAATCACCATCAAAAGCAATTCTAACATAATTATCCATTCCTCCCACTGCTCTAACGGCATATTTAAATCCAAAATTATCCGCAATGGTTTTTAATTTATCCTTTGACGATAATTTTTTATTCTCAACTTGATCAGTTTCTTCCTTTATAATATGTCTAATTAGTTCTTTCATTTCGTATTAGATATTTTTTTTGGTTGACACGCAAAATCGTCGGGACTCTTTGCATTAATAGGGTATAAGTCAATGCGAGTATGAAAAAGTTTTTTAATATCATCTTCAATGATAACTTTTCTTTCATCAGAGATATAACCATTAACCAAAACAGGAATACATATAATTTCATTACTATTTGGAATTATAGTTGTGTGAACTCTACAAAGATTTTTTATGTTGAGTGATGTCACATATTTTTCCACTAATTTTGTAATCCTCTCAAGTCGTTTGAGGTTTTTTTCTTCTTCTATTTCGTTAAGTATTTTTTTAATGGTGGTTCTCATCATTAATAAATATAACTATCATCAGAAATATCTTCTAATTTAACTTTATCTATTCCTTGATTTTTTAACCCGAAAACATCAACAACCATATCCTCAATTTTAGGTTTTGTGGTAATGTCCCAAAGAATCCCTTTAGTTTTTGAACTATGGTAACAAATTTTAATCTCGGTTTCATTTACCATATCAATCAGTCGTGAATCCATAGATAGGTTTTCAGGATTTAAAAAGAAATTGTTATATGAGTCGTATTTAATTAATTTTTTCTTTTTTGAAATTACCACATTCCTAATTGAAATTACTTCTCCTTCACTAATTTTTCTTAAGAATTTCTCAATTAAATGTAGTTTTTTATAACCAAATTCTTCCATAGGGTTTAATGGTTTAGAACAATCCTCAAGCATACTAATTTATCTTAACCATTGCTTGAAAAAATAAACCTGCTCCAGTTATGCATAAACCCCCTTGTGGTATCCAATCGTTTTCCATATTTTCTTCAACTATTGAACATAGTTTGTTGGGATTTGAAGATGAGACAATCCTGTAATTCATTTTAGATTCTTTAATTTTAGTTGATGATAAAGGTTGTACCGGCAATACACCCTCATTTACACCCTCATTTACACCCTCATTAGTTTCGTCAACTTTGGTGTCAATAATCATTGCAACATCTTCATCCATTACATTAAATTCGGAATCTCCCATCGCAATTGTCCTCACCTCAAAGTGAACCTCATCATCAACACCATACTTTGAACGATATGGATCATCATTAGTTAATTGTTCGGGATGAACTCTAACTCTACTTGGTTGGGGTAATTTAACCCCATTGTCATCAACTATGGATTCAATAAACCATCCATCACTATACTTCCTTAATCTACCTTTCATATCTTTTATTTTTAAATTATTATCGTCTTTTTGAATCAAAATAAATGTATGTGATAAATCCGAAAACTCCGACTTGAATAAATCGTATAAACTTATTGTTTTCAAATGGATCCAATGTTCCTGATATATAACTAAAAATCAGAAAAAGTCCGAACGCAATTAAAATTAAATTCCTAATATCTTTACTATCCATAATTTATGTTTTTAACAAAAATACGAATAAAAATATTAATTATCCAAAAACTTTTTAAGTTCTTTTATATTATATTCACATTCTTCTTGATCTCATCCCCAAGAATGTCCACATTAACATTTAATGGTTTCTTCAGTTAATAATTTATATTGTGATTCGGTGATTATGATTCTCATAACTCTTTGTTTTTTGGAACCCAAGGTTTCAAATTATCCGTTTTAGAAACAATATCATCTTTAGGTAAAAACATCACATCTCTTTGTCTAACACCAGGTTTAAGATTTTTAGCTCTTACTTCCAAAATCTTATCCCCATTTACAAAAATCCAATAATTATGGTGGGGATATACAGGTGTTCTACCATTAACCCCAAATATAATACCATTACCATCAGGAGATATTGTATAGTATTTAAATGGTTTCACTTGATAATAAATTTTTCTACCATTTTTAGTTTTTGCAACAATATCTACACCACCTTTATCTAATGACCCCCCTGTCTCTGCAACAACTTCAACCGAATCAAACACATCTGAATGAGTTTTAATGATATAATCTTTAGCCATAATTTCATTTTTATCACCTAAAGTTTTACTTCTACTTAACTCACCATAAATTTCTTCCGCAGGTTTATTACCTTCAACAAATATATTATCAAATTCTCTATCTAATCCGTCTCCAATTATTTTTACCGCTTCTTCTTTAGTTGCGTTAGTCGGGACTTTGAAGTAGTTTGCTAATATTTTTGCAACTACGTAATGAGTGTTCATATATGTTAATGGACTATGCTCATCACTACCAACCATAAAATAATGTCCTGATATGTTCTCTACTCCAATTTTTTTTAGTGAGTCGGAATGCCTTGATAAAACATCCTCAATCATTTTTCTATATAATCCTTTAGACGGGTCTTTGAGTGATGGTTTTTGATTTGGTTCAAGTATCTCTCTTGTTTTAGATAAATTCCATTCTTCACTAACAACATTATTTATAATGTTATCAATTAAAAGGGATTGAGCTTCAGTTATTATTATTTTCATATTATTTTATATCTGTAGTTTCAATTAAAGTGTATGTGAATGAATTTCCGTGAATGTTTTTAGCCTTTCTACAGATTGTCATAAATTCTTCAAAATCTTTAGATTTTTTAAAAACTTGACATCCTTCTGACCAATTTTCAACATAAGTTGAGTCATCACCTGCTTTATGAATATTAATACCAAAAACACCCTCATCTATTTTGTTTTCATCATACTTCATATTTTTATTTGGATCTCTGAAAACTTTAACAGGTTTGTTTTGTCCAAGTGCTTCATATTTTCCGGCATGTAATCTCATAGTGTGAGAACCTCTGTATTGTCCCTCAACCAATCTTGCAACCCCAGCTTTGTTTCCGTATTGCATGACACCCTTTGTCCCAGGATCGGTAGTTGCTTGCCAAATGTGGAATTTCCATTCACCATTTTCTTTATAAGAAATTGTTAAGTAATCATCAAAAAGATTTGTTACTTTATTCCCTGTCGCAGAATTTCTAATTCCAACGATATTAACATCATAACCTTTGTTGTTGGTATCTTCAAACCATACATACTTTTTGGATTTAACTGCCGCTTCAACTTGTTCTTTAGTATAAGACATATTTTAATTTTATTTATAAATATGTGCTAATTTAATTAGTTACTATCTTTTAGATTTATTATTATATTTGGAGAACATTCTCTACTCTTTTCAAGGTTCCAAGTATGTTCAGCCCAAACTTCCTCTCTATTAAAATAAACGGTTCCTTGTGATCCATCTTCTCTTTTCCATCCCTTAAAGTATTCGTTAACAAATTCATAAGCAATTCTCTGAAGATTCTCATCAACAGGAATAACCCTACCATCATTAATTAACTCCATTTCCTGATAAACATCTCCCCAACCACCATTACCTTCATATGGTATTGCAATTTCACCGTTGTAATTTAACTTATCAAACACATCATTAACCATCTTACGCCATTCATCAAATTGATTTAATTCAAATGAAGCACTATCCGATTCATTATCATAATAGTTAGCTTTAACTCTCATAATAATTTTATAGTTTTTCAAATCAAAAATCATATTAACTTCTCTGAAACCAGTATCTTCACTATAAGAATCCTCGTGTATTTCATCTATATACTCATAAAGAAGGTCCTGAATATAGGTATTAAATGGTTCGGGTATTGTAATTGATTGTCCGTTTTCGTTGGAAATATCTTCGTCCATATAATCCATCTCACCGCTCCACATTCCGAAATTAACCTCGGCATCTTTTATTCCAAGTTTATTTAAAAAATTAAATAATAATATGATTTTTTTATTCATTTTAAAGTTTTATTAATAAATAGTGTTGATATAACTTATGAATCCGTTTTTTTAAGTATAACCATTGTCAATTTAATATTAAAGGTATATTTATACATATGGAACATTTAATAAAAAAAATCATCAAGGAAGAATCGGAACAAAGTGTTTTTTCTCCAATGGAAATTAGATTATTTAAATTCGTTAATAAATTCAAACGAGAACTTGGAACGGAAACTAAAATGTATGATTTCTTTGAGAACTCAATGTCAACATTTAATTTACCAAAATCTGAAGCAAAAAAATATCATTTAATATATACACTTAATTATAGACCTGAAGGTGATTATGAAAACGTCACCAAATCAAATTTTAAAGATCCAAAACTTAACAAACCACAAAGAACTTTAAATACCGATGCCAGTTCTTATAGTCAAAGTAAAATTCCTTTTAAAGGTTCTAACCTTGAGGGTTACTGGAAGATGACTCGTGATAATGAATGGGCATATATTATTATGTCATATGGTTGGTATCCAATATATGTGTTTAAGTATGACAGATGGTTTGAGTCGGAACAAACTTATTCTTCATCCACAGGTAAACAAATGAGAAATTCAAATCCAATAAGTTATAATAGTGATTTAGGTCAAAAAACTATTATGGTTAGTTCGGATGAAATGGGTAGAATAATAAATGGTTATTTAAAACCTGAAGAATTATTAACAAGTAGAACCGATAAGTTCGTTGTTGATATGAAGAAAAAACAAAGAACAGGTGAGACAACAACATTTAGAGGAGGTTGGAATCCACGAGCAAGAATTAAATTTAAAATCTCAAGTGTTAGAAAAGCCAGAAATGGTTATAAAATTGTGGTTGATGTTCTTGATGTTGATAAATTTGATAATAATAAATTGGATAGAGAATCAGGTAACTTCTTTGATGGTGACATCGTTGGATTGGACAAAAACAAAGTTAAAGAATACCTGAACGATTATTTCAGTCAACAAACAAGTCAAAAATTTCAAGGTTTAAATAGTAAATTCTACCATATTGATGTAGTATTTAGAGGACAAATATGAGAAGTTTAATTAAACGAATATTAAATGAGGAAACCAAGGTAACCGATAAAATCAACAGGTTAATCCATAAGGTTTTTCCCGACACAATGGTTTATGGTGATTATTTCACTGATTATGATGACTTTGGATATGAAATAAAAATAACTTATAAGTTATCAGATCACACTATAATTCGTGAGGATGAATTTGGTGGTGTTAAACCATATGAAGGCGAAATATGGTTTGATATAATAAAAATGGAATCTACCTCGCAAGAAAGTGATGGTGGTTACAATAAATTTTATTATAAGGATGCATTCCCCGAATTTGTATGGAATAATTTTGAGGAAGAATTATATGAAAAAATATTCCCATTTGTTAATTCATTTCTTTATTTTGATATTGAGTATAGTTTTAAAACAAGATAAACAAAAAAGTCGGACTTTCATCCGACTTTTTCTTTTACAATCCGTAAACTGCACGATACTTTTCACCCAAAGCCTCCAAAGCTTTAGCAACCGCTTCGTCTTTGGTTTTCATACCTTTCTCCAACAATCGTCTTGAATGATACAAATTATAAACCGTTGATTTAACCTCTACCTCTGTAGATGATGCTCTACGATTTTTCTTTGGTTTCATACTATCGTTAGCATAGACATCCAAGTGTCCAACTTTACAAATATACCTCCCTTTCAATCCTGATTTTGTTGCCATTCTTTTTTTTATTTTTAGTTAAACATTTTTACAAATATACAATTTCTTTTTAATTAATCACCCAATTATAAAAAATTAATTTCATTGGTGATTGGATCCCACTCAATTTGCCAAGGAGTGTGTCCATATAAGTATTGTTCGTTCAATACAGATGCGTTAAAGTAATGTGTGGTTCCGTCAAAGTAGTGTCCATATCCTGTGTGAATATGACCGGAAATGTGAATTTTTGGTTTAACCACTTTAATTCTTTCCGCCAATAATTCACAACCCAAATGTATTCCTCTGTTACCTTCAACATCATCCAAGAATCCCCAAGCTGGTCCGTGAGTAATTAAGATATCAATTCCTTCAGGAATCATATCCCATTTCGCTTTCAACTCTTCACCATTTTTTGGTAAGTTAAATGCCCAATTATAAAATTCAGGTTGCCAAGGACTACCCCAAATTTTAATTTCAGGTTTGTCACCATCTTGGATTGTTATCATTTCATCCTGAATGTAGTCAATGGTTTTGTATCCACTTAAAATACCTTTAATTTTTTCCACATTATTCTGAAATCCCCAATCGTGGTTTCCCGCAATGAAAACTTTGTGATCGTAATTATTCAAATCATTATACCACTTCGCAAATTGTGTAATTTCGTGCTCATATCCCATTGATGAAATATCTCCCGCGTGTAGGATTATATCACCACCAGGTAAATCACCATTTAACACTTTGTGTTTGGTGTGCGTGTCGGATATCAATGTTAATATATATTTCATACTACAAATATAATAATTTTTTTTGTTTTAATCTATTTTTTCACCATTTTGGATAACATTCTCAATTAATTGGGGAACACTATTAGTTTTGTTCTCTGACATAAAATCCATTACCGATTCTATATCATTATTTTCACCCATTGGTATCGTTTGTTTTACACCATTTTTAATTACCTCATTAACAAAGAGGGGCATATTATTATTAATGTCAATACCACCCTCTTTAGTTAGTAAAACTCCATTTTGAATGGTGTCTTCAATTGGAAAAGGATCGTTCGCATGAGACCAACGGGTTTCTTTCACACCATTTTGAATGGTGTCGTTAATTGCAAATGAATCGGGAATAGATTTGGATATAGTTTCTTTCACACCATTTTGAATGGTATCTTCAACTTTTGTACTTCTTCTTCCATCATAACAATTGGTATCCTTCACACCATTTTGAATGGTATCTTCAACAAATTCATTTCCAATTAAGTCAAAAGATAATCCTCCAATACTCCTAACACCATCTTCAATTACGTGTTTAAACTCGGGATTACCATCCTCTAATAACCAATCAGTATCCACAACTTTTGGATGATTCAAAAATCTTGACTCAAACCATTTTTGGATATACTCCGTTTTGTTCTCCTCTAATCCAACCCAAGTAAAAATGTCGTTAAAGAAATGATAGTTAAACCATAAAATTTTACTATCGGTAAATTCAATTATCCATTTTTTTTCTTCAGTTAAAATTAACCAAAACGAATCTTGATGTGAATAACTATCACAATTAACAACCATTTTATCAATCAATCTAAAGACAATTTCTTCAACTTTACTCACAATTCTTATTTTTTTACAAATATAATCATTTTAATGATGATAATTCAATGTATACAAAAAAATTGTAACTGTCGCCAATAATACCACCAAAATTACTTCAATATCTTTCTGTTTCATATTAACTTATTATTTTATTATTTTAATTTCACTTTCTGTTTCAATAACAACTCTCGCACCACAACTTAATAATGGTTTCTGATCACCACTTACACAATAAACAATTTTACTTGGACCCAATATTTCCACTTCATTACAATAGGTATTCTTTTTTCCTTGTTTGATTGTTATTACAGGAAGATCAGTATCCTTTGTTTTATTGGATCTAATGTGATGTTGGTTAATGTGGATTCTTGTTTTCATTATACCTTTATAACAATTGTTATTCCAGCCATTCCATATGAAATATCATATGAATTATATCTGTTATCATTTATGAAACCGTAAGGTTTGAACCTAAAAACGATCACCTCCTTATCTTCAAATCGTCCGTGAACACAATTGGTTGCATAATCAATGGTGGGACTCTTTATTAATCCCGCCTTCCAAGGTTCTTTTAAACCTTCTTCAAATTCTTCAGGTAAAATATGTATTATCATTTTATTAATTTGTTTTTAACATTCCAAAAATTCCTACCTTTAGCGTTATCCGATACCGATATTCTCACATCCACAAAAGGTATTTGTATGAGTATTTGTCCGTCATAACTTATTCCAATAGTTAAGGACCATCTCCAATAAATACTTAATCTATATTCACCCATTTTATTAATTTTTAATCAATTTGTAAAACCCTTCAGGTCCGTCATTACCCAATAAAAATCCTTTTGTGTTTTCACAGTAATTTTTAATATATTGGATGTCCGTCATATCATCATCAATATGGTATTCAATACCCAATTCATTAATTGTTTTATACTTCCACTCCCTATTTGTGAAATGAATATTGTTGCGATTTAATCCCAAAATTTCCGCAACCTCATAAACAACACGATTTTCCGTTAACATTGGATTCCCATATCTTCTTGTGACGATATGAACATCGTGCCCATCGTTTATTAATCGTTTAATCATATTCCTAACATCATTCTCAAATGGATTTAGTTGTCCATCAAAATGTTGAGATAAAGTCCCATCAAAATCAAAACTTATTTTTTTCATATTAATCAATTACATCGGCAAGGTATTGTCCCTTATCTAATTTAACTTTATGACAACCTTCTTGATTGTCCATCTCATCCATCCAATTATCCCAATTATTTGTTAATAAGTCAACAAATGAATCGTTATTACCTCTATCTTTATATCGTTGGATATATTCGTCCTTGATGTCTCTGTTTGGATAAACCAACACATAAGGTATTCCTCGTTTAAGTAGTGCGTCTCTTACATCTTTATGTGACGATACAAGAATCTTATCTACCTTTGGATCTTGAATGTTTCTTTCAATGTGCTCAATGTAGTTTGTGGGAAAGTTCTTCTTATCAAACTTTGAACTATCACTATCTAACACATTGTTTTCTGTGGTGTTAAAATAAGTTGTTTTCCCTACACCTGGGAATGCCGAATATACTTTTGTTTTCATATTATTCCGATATTGAGTTTTCTTTTATGAAGTTTTCAATTTCTTCTTCGGTTGTAGTTGTAAAACTACCATTATCGGTAAACCTTTGAATGAATTTTTCTTTTAACTCTTTTGGAATTGATTTCTTTTTTAAACTAAATGTTATTTCTTCTCCCTCAACATTTTTTTCCATATAAAAACCAATGTAACCATTCGTATCAACAGGTTCGCCTGTGAAAAATGGTGGAGTTTCACTACCTTCTTTTTTTGTTTTAAAAATACCTCTCACCAAGACACCTCTATCACCTTTTAGTTCATATTCTTCAGGATTATCCAAAACATTATCAAGTAAATTATGAAGAATCTGTCTTTGTTCTTGTTCTGTATCAATATTAAGTATGTCTTGTTTTATTTCTGGATTCCAAGTTAATACAATTTTTTTCTTTGGTAAAAATGTCATTGGATCATATAATGTCGGTGTTATTAAAGCACCATCTTTTACGGTTGTATGAATTTTATTTGGATCAAACATTTCGGGAGTGAAGAACATATTATATAAAGTAACTTTACCAACAAATTTAATATCATCACCCAATTTAATTGTTTGTGCTTGATATGTTGTTCCATCCATTTCTAAAAAAGGGAAATCCATAAAATCAATTCCTTCACATTCGGAAAACTCATCACATTTTAGTAGTTCATCCTTTAGTGGTTCCAAATTTAATTTTGTAAAATAATCAGTTGGATGTGTCAGGTGTCGTACTAGTTCGTCCTCCCCGAATTTTTCTAATAGTAATTCTTTTACTTTCATTCTTTAATATTATTTTTTAGTTTATTTATATAACCCTCAATCAACACAATCTTTCTTCTGATACCAATCTTATCCATATCGGCTAATACCTTTAAATAATCATTTAGTTCGTCCAATTGATTTTGGGGTTTCACTTCCTTTTGAATTTCAATGTCGGGAAATGTATTTTTAATTGCGTTTTTATGTCTGTTTGATAGTTCTTCCATAGGTCTCATCTTATTGATTCTAAAAATTTTTTAGCTGCTTGCTCTGTTTTACACAACTTTTCGTGATCTTGGATACTTCTTTCACATTGAGCAATCTTACTACTAATCTTTGCCTGTAATTCATCCATTGTGTTTTTAGATAAACCCACATTTAAGTTTAGTTCATTAATATGCTCCCATAATCTGTGCATATTGTTCTTGGTTTCTATTTTATCCTCTATGTGAGATTTGAGTTGTAAATTATCCATTATTTAAGAGTTTGCCATTTTATACATTTCACATAGATTAAAAAGCATTTCTTCTGCTTGTTTTTTACGCTTGTCATAAGTTTCATTTGTATCACCAACTTTTGATGTTGAGTTAGCGATATCATCAGCAATACTTTTTATTTTTTCATTTACTTCTTTTTGTTGCTCTTCTTTTTTCATACCATTTGTTTTTTTAAAATATTCTTTTATCCCATCATCGTGGGGTTTATTTATTTCTTCCAATAAATCCGCAACTTGCCTCAATGCTATTGGTGTCCATATTCCATTCTCCGATTTAAAATCAAAATAGTAATACCCGTCAATGTCCATAATGAAATGTCCGATTAATCTTTCACCAATCATTACTTTATGATTAATCCCCTTGGTTGGTTCTATTGTTATCTGTTTCATATTAATTAGAAAGTGGTGCTTTAATTGTTGGGTGTGATTGGTAATTCTCCACAAAGAAATCCTCAGGCGTAATATGTTCAATTTGATTAAATATACTATCATCTTGATTCCAAAATTCGTCATTGATTACTAATTTTGGCAGAGGAAATGGTTGTCGTTTTCTTTTCGGAACATCTAACTCATCTAAAATTTCGTGTGTAATTAAACCACCACTATAATCTATTTTTTTTAACAAATCAAGTTTATCAATACGATATCTCATATGTTGAGCAAGATTCTTGTGAATTTCATTTCTTTCTTCCAAACTAAAATCCCTACCAATTTGTTCTTTAGCTTGTTCAATATGATTTGAATACAAATGTGTATCACCTAGATTACCAATTAATTCATCTGGTACCATATTAACTGATTTAGCAATGATTTCAAGTAGTAAACCATAAGAAGCAATGTTGAATGGTAAACCTAAGAAGGTATCAACTGAACGCTGATTCCACATTAAAGAGATTGCTCTTCTTTGAGGAACTACATTAGGTCCTAAACTATCTAAAAATTCGTGTCTATACACCAATTTTAATTCTTCAGTTTCATCGGGATGGTGTGTTTTAGTTAAACAATCCTCTCTAATTAGTGGATTAAACTTATCCGCAATACATAACCTTTCTTCCAAACTCAACTCTCTTGTATAAACTTGAAATCCATAATGACAGGGTGGTAAAGTCATTTTATCCAATTCACCTACATTCCAAGCATTAACCATCAACCGTCTTGAATCTGGATTTGTTTTAAGGTCGTTGATTAGGTTTGAGATTTGATCTATACTCGTTTCATATACTCCAGGTTCAACAATCTTTTCGTCTCGTGTAGTTTTTCTAACCCAACTTCTCCATTGTTTACCATACACAGACCCCAAATCTCCCCACTTCTTTGCAAACTCATCATCATTTTTAATTCGCTCAATAAACTCATCTTTTGAATAGAGTTCAATAGTAGGGACTCCTTTTGTATCTTTTGAATATGATTTTAAGTATTGTACAATGTCTTTGTCACGTATAACTTTATGTAAGTAGTTCTTATAAGCATCACCATCCCAAATATGACAATTATTATCCACAAGGAACTTGATGTTTGTATCACCTCTTAAAAACCACATCAGCTCTGTTGCTATAAGTTTGAAGGGCATCTTTTTAGTTGTGAGTAATGGAAAACCATCTGACATTTTATGTCTGATTTGTTTACCAAATAATGATAGTGTCCCAGTTCCAGTACGGTCTTGTTTTGTAACTCCATTATCTAAGATGTCTTGAAGTAGATCTGTGTATTGTTTATCTAGATTGTTCATTGATGATTTGTTTTAATCGTTTAATCTCCTCAATTACATCATCACCCAATTCAATCTTGGACATCATTGTAATGTCCATTACTTGAGAGTATAATACCTTGATTAACTCGTCTTTCGCTTCTTCTTTACTCATATGTTTGTTTATAAATGTTTCTTCAAATGAATCAGTATCAAATTCTTTCATCTCTTCTTGAAATGTTATATCGTTAATCATCTTTGCATCTTGCCAAGCTTCTTTCCTATCACCCCAATGTATCCATAACCGAAAGAAATCTATTATTAATTTAATCTTACTCATATCTTTCTAATTTAATGTCGTTGTATGTCACTGTGATTAGTTTGGTTGGTATGTTAATTTCGTCTAACATTGATGATAATTGTTTTTCCATAAATGGAGATACATTTGCCTTCTTATTATCATCATGCCATATCATATGTCTTTCTTCAAAACTCAAATCCCGTTCTTCAATTTTTAATCCCCACTTTTCAGAGAACTTAATGTCAGTTTTACATTTGTCTATGAAATCTTCTTGTGTTGGACATTTAACTAATTGTCCGGCTTGTGAACCAATTAAATCGGCATAACATTTACCTTTATAGTCAGGATAATATATAAAATTATTATATGCCGATTCCAATAATTCTTGTTGTTCTTTATATAACTTTCTTTGATTAATAAGTCCCATAATTTCTCTCGTTAAATATCCCGCAGTTTTTGTCCCATCAATATTCCATGCAATGATAAGGTGTTCAATCTCCGAATATAATTTAATGTCTTCCATATTACTTTCTATTTTATCTTTGATTATATTTTTTGACAAACCATTTTATTTTTGTTATTCTCCAAAGATAATATAACACAATTTTTAATTTATCTTTTTCCCATATTTTTCTGGTACCATTTTTATCTGATAGAAGAATATATGGTCTTTGAACCAAAATGAATGGTAAATATACTATTTTATTTTTATCCTCACTCATCTTTGTTTTGTGTTTTTTCCAATCTTCTTTCAATAATTTTTTCCAATTCCAAAGTTATTTCTTCTTCGGTATTGTCATCCAAATTATCCCACCAATCGTTGAATCCCGATCTATCGTATAAAGAATCAAGGATTTCTAAAACACATTTTTTAATTTCTCGTTTGTCCATCATCTTTTAAACTTTGATTTAAATTTATACCACACTATTTCAGGAAAATTCCATACCCACCAAAAAAATATATAAATTTTTTTCATTAATCAATCATTTTATAAGTTGTTGATTTAACTTCGTTATCTTTCTTCACCTGATGTTTATTTTTATAATTCTCAATAACTTTCAGGGCATCTTCTTCATTACCATACTTTGCACCGATTGTAGTTGATCTACCAAATGCCGCCCCAATCTTATAGATATTATACCATACAAGTTCTTGTGTTTGTCTGAAGAATCCCCTTTTTTTGATTTCTAATTTACAAACCTGTGGTGTATAAAGTTTTTGTCCGTTATTTCTTTCTTCAATTACGATTCTATAATTACTCATCTTTTAAAATTAATTCTCAATAAACACATTTGTAACGGCAACAGGAACTTTTAAAACTGAAAGATTCCCATCAGCACCAAATTTTTGGTAAACAGTATATGATCCTTTCGATTCTTGGACATCATAAACATCGCTAACTTTTCTAATTAAAATGTCGGAACCTACATTACTCCCACTGTATAGGAAAACAGTATTTCCTTTCTTATTATAAATTAATGTTTGCATATCTTATTGTTTTTCAGTGTCAATTTCTTCGTTACATTTGTCCTCAACATATTGTCTCATCTCCTTGATTTTATCAATCAATTCATTTCTTAACTGATGGAATTTTTCATCCTTTACATCAGAAAAATCACTATAACTTAAGAAACAGTATTCAATCCCTTCATTATCCATTCGGTATTCAACCATTCTAAATTCTTCTTGTTCATCGTAAGTCATAAGTTCAATTTTAATCTATTTTACAAAAGTATATTTTTTTGGGTAATTCACCAAACACGAATCGTGTTACTTCACATAACCACATTTCAAGTTCATAAGGAATCCCAACATATTCAAGTAATTGATACCATCCACCACCAATATTCTCATCCTCTCTTTGTAGTTCTAATACATCGGAACCATCAAAGGTGACGGTAGATAATATAACATTTACCGTTTGTTCTCCTTGTGACAGTATCTCAAGGAATGTGTCAGCACCTGAAACCATTTCTAATTCATCTTTTTCACCTTCCCATTCAGGTAAATCAACATACCATCTGTTTGTGTTTTCTTTATAGAATTTAAATGTTCTCATTATATTTTTTTTAAAATAAGACAACCATCTTCCCCCAATAAAGTATAGATGTCGTTAATTTTAATTAATTTAGTTTTCATAGGACAAATATAATAAAAATTATTTAAATAAAAAAATCCCACCTATAATTGGTGAGATTTAATATTTTGAAACCTTGTTGTTTATTTTTATTAGTCAATTACTATCGCAATTATTGTGTCAGAACCGATTGAATCTTTTTTAAGATATATTAATTTATTTTTATGTTGTTCAAAAAATTCATCTAATGACATATCAAACTTTTCCATCCAATAATCTTTACCATTATGTTCCATAACATATATATCATCAACATAAATGATTTCAGTTTTAGTTCTTACTAACTCATTCCCACATTCAGGACAAAACTTCCAAGATGATTTTTTAATCTTACTTGAACATTTAGGGCATTTATCAATTAAATCCTTTTTTTCAATTGGTCTTTGTGATTCAGGTAATAGTTTCCATACCGAAGTAGATACCGCCCAAGCATTAAATTCTTTATTAACCGTTTTGAAACTTTGGTTACTTGATGAACCTTGTTCCACTCTACCTGTCTCAACTGATTTTGATTTTTTTGCAAAACTTCTACTTCTTGGTTGTTGATCAAATTTTGAAAGATACTTACTTGAACGGATATTAAAACTATTAGTTAAATTTATATCCCCAACATTAGTTGATGAATAATTAACACTTGTTGTGTAGAAATTATTTCCGATTGTTGTATCTCCACCGGTAGTTGTTGTGAATGTTCCGTCATTGCTAATATATGTCGGATTCCAAGCGGGATAAGATGTTAACTTAAGATTAGGAACCTCTTGTTCTTCATAGAATAGAATCTCCACATCACCATTACTTGCAATTGCGTTCATCGTTTCGTTTGTTGAGTTCACGGTATAAGTTTCAAACTTAAATTTACGAGGAACATCAATATATCTCTCAAGAAATATCCTCTCACCCGGACGTAAGATGATTCCACCACCTTTAATAAATTCTCCGTTAATTTTGATTTTTGATAGGACGGTTTTTCTTGATCCATTATAGAGTTCAACTTCAAACTCCGATCCGTCTTTTAAATAAACATTCTGTCCGAATTGTTTAATTCTTTGTTTTCCTTTTGTGATGTAAGCACACGGCTTATCACTGATTTGATTGTAATACATTTTTCCTTATTTTTATTTTTTATGTTTATTGAACTCCGAATCGTTGGTATTTCTCCAACTCAAATGTCTCTCGGACACTCGGACCCCACTAACAAGGTTTCAAGTATAAATATATTATGGTTTTATTTTATGTAAATAAAAACCCACTCTTTTGAAGTGGGGTGAGTTAATCCAAACTAATTAAGATTATTTATATGTTTGTAACTTATTGTAAAAATCATCAATTGTGATTTTAGTTTTTTCCATTACTTTTCCGTTTTTAACAGTTTGCATTAACAAATTATTTGGATCTAAATCAAAAATCAAATTATAAGAATTTGGTATGTCCATACCTTGTTGTAAACCACTTCGTTTATCAACCCAAAGTTGGGGTGTTTTTCCATCCGTATATCCAAATCCACCATTATCTTGTTTATTTGGGATGTAAACTTCGTATGACTCAATGTAATTACCTTTTCTATCTTTTACTGGACCATTATTTGGTTTATCCATATGAAATTTAAATCCTGATGAAGGTGAATTTTTAAATCCAAGAGATGAAAATATTTGTTTAATTTTATTTAAATCTATTTTTTGAGGTGTTTCAGGGGTTGTTGTTTGTGTAGAATTATCTTGTTCTTTAATCAAATATTGACTTAAAGTTGCCGATTGGTGCATACCTAATATTCTACTTTTTTCTTCTTCAGAAATTATAAATTTTTTCATGCTTTTTTCTTTTAATAATAAATATACCAAAACAATAAAAAACCCACTCTTTTGAAGTGGGTTTAATATTATTTTTTTAATAAACCAAATAAAAACGGTAGTTTACCATATTTATAGGTAATATGAATGATTTTGTTGTATATATCCACTACACTTTAGACACCAATAAACCTTTTTATATTGGTGAAGGTAAATTAAGAAGATCCACCACGAATTGTGGTAGAAATTCGTTTTGGAAGAATGTTTATGAAAAACACGGGAAACGTGTTGAAATATATAAAGATGGTTTAACCAAAAAAGACGCACAGATTTTAGAGTCACAACTAATTAAGAAATTTTTAAATGAAGGTCATAAATTAACTAATATTCTTGAGTGTTCTCGTTCCGTATTTATTGAAAATAGAAAAAATCCAAAATTATCTCAATGGAATAAAGAACATAGTGGTGAATTATCTCCTGTATGGGGTTTGAAAAGACCTGATTTATCAGAAAGAAATAAAAATGGTAATTTTAATCGTTATAAAAAACCTATTAGATGTAATGAGACAGGACAGGTATTTGAATCTATGAAAGAGGCGTCAATTTTTTTTGGTAGGAAACCAACTAATAGTCATATCACACAACAAATAAAGGGCGATCGTAAAACCGCCCTTGGATATACTTGGGAGTATATTACTATTTAATATTAAGTAAAGTTCCCGCACCTGATCCAACAACCGTTGATGGTACTCTTGGTAAATCCGGAGATGCGTTAACCCATTTTGTATATTCAATATACATCGGAGTTAATTCCATTTGTTTCAATTTAATTGCCAATGCTGATGCTTTAGCGTTGATGATTGTTTCTGCGGAATCCGCTTTTGCTACCGCCACTTTTCGTTTTCCTTCAGATACCGCAGCAATTGCTTGTTGTTCAGATGCTTCAGCTTGTTGGATTGCCTTTGTTTTAGAGATAATCGCCTCTTGTAATTCTTGAGGTGGAACAATGTTAGTTCGTAATTGAGACACATTAAACCATTTAGCCAGTCGTAGGTTACATTCTACCACAATAGCTCCTTCAAATG
>Ga0209296_1001039_pt1 | contig 22401 bp, 16 predicted proteins | sample S_130206_EF_Meta_FD_187319 | JGI IMG/M metagenome (GOLD analysis project Ga0209296, IMG submission 187319) | Freshwater microbial communities from Lake Simoncouche, Canada to study carbon cycling - S_130206_EF_MetaG (SPAdes) (version 2) | ecosystem: Environmental > Aquatic > Freshwater > Lake ...
ATATTGCACAAGCAGAACAAAATATTTGCATCAAGATACCTTAAATTAAAAACTTACTTGCTTGCAGATTTCAGCATGTCGCTAAAAAACTCAATAAGATCGCCCTTGTTCTTGGCCTTGGCAAATTTCAAACCGGCTTCGCAAACTTTCTTTGCCTCAGATTTCTGATTCAGCTTAATCATAGTTTCTGCAGCAGCAACCAATAACTTGTCATTGTCCAAATGCTTCGCAAGAATCTCATCAACAACCTTGATGACCTGGAAAATATCATTCATTTTTGCAAAATTTTTCATTTTTGCAATTTGTAGTTCTGCAGTTTGCTCTGGAAGATTCTCGGACTTCAACTTTGCAATCGCTGTATTTAATAAATCGACCATCGCAGGCTTGTTGCCGTTATCAATTTCTTTTTCAGCAAGATATTTGATAATGGAAACAAACAGGCCATGCCCAGGCAACAACCCCTTGCTTGACATCAGCTTTGCAAATTTATAAGCAAGCTCCTGCGCATCCAATGCAATCGCTGCTCGGTATGCTTCTTCCAATTGTTCAAGATTCATATCCTCAGAATCAACACTTGCAAGTTCTGCGGCATTCATGTTTTTGAATGGCTTGGATGCCAAATCAGCAAGTTGCGCTAAGTTTTCGCCCAACGAAAGTTTATGCCTCAGTCGGTTAAAGTCGTACAAGCTGGAATCTTGCGTTTCGAGGATTTCTTCGTAAAAGTCGATAATACCTGCGAGCTTTTTGGCTAATATGGGGTGAACACTTGCATCAACGGGCGTATTGCCCAACAATGATTTACGAGGCTGATTAATCCACGATTCTTCAAAATATTTTTCCATCTGACCAGATGCCATTTTCTTAGCCTGCTCTTGATCTTTTGCTGCCAAAGGAACGATGGCCGCAGGAAGCAAAACGCTACCAAAATCCGCTGTATTCGTAGTAGAAACAATCTGATTAATTGGGATCTGAAGCTTAGTAATAAACTCATGCTTCAAGTTCTCGATTTTCTTCGAGTCATAGCCCCATGCAACCATGGTTTGTGGATAAATGGCAAGGTAGCCAATCACCTTAGAAAACTCCTTAGTGGGAACCCCAGTGGTTATCAACCCTGAAGCACTTTCTTCCAACAAGAAAAATGTAATTGTGCCATTCTCTTTGTCTTGATGGAGGGGAAGAATTCTTCGGGTATTTTGCAATTCAGAAAGCCATTTGGAAACCGGTTCAGGGTTCGATAAAGGTATCCCAATATGATAATTTACATAGTCGCTTTCTTCATCCATGCCGATTGCAAACTTTAGGACTTCCTGCAAGACCCCCGCCTTGCGATACAAAGTGTCATTCTTTTCCTTCTTAATGAACTCATCTAAAGCTTGGGAACTTTCTTTGTTCATACCCAACCAGGCAAAAGCAACAGCAAGGTTGAACTTTGCGCCGTTATCCGCTGGGTTTTCCTCAATCTTCTTTTTGAAAATGTCAGGAAGACTTCCAAGGCGAATATCTTCCGACTCGACAAAAGATGGGTTATCAACCGATTTTTCAGTTGGAATAAAAGCAATATCGTTACGGATTATTTTAGGTAAGCGTGACTGTGGCCCGCTTAAATTAACAAGCATTTCCTTAAGCTGGGTGTTTGCTGGAGCATGCCTAGCCGCAATCTGCAAAGCAACTTTAGCAGCCAATGGCTTATTTCGATTCATCTCGCAACGGAAAATAAGATTGTAAACACGAGCAAGATCTTCCTTGGAATCAATGTGATAATAAATGGCAGCCTTGCGCAAAAGAATTAAAGCGCCTTCCCATTCTCCCTCATCAATTCGAAGGCCTGCTCGAAGGTAATAGCCGAAGGGATAATTAGAATTTAATTTAAAGGCTTTTTCGAGTTCTGCCTCAGCTTGAGTGGGTTGCCCGCTCAGCAATAGCAACTCAGCAAGCCTACCAAAAACTTCTGGATTATCAGAATTAGTGGTTTGCAGGGTCTTCATCTGGGCGATAGCGCTTTCCACCTGCCCTTTGGAAAAGGATTCATAAGCCTTTTCAATTGGTCCCCAAACCGAGGAACAGCACCATTTGAATTTTTTGCCACTGCCACAAGGACATGCTGAATATAGGTCCACTGCCATGAAAATCCCCATTGATCAGAGTAAAACTGATAGTATTTTTATATGTTAGAAGAAGTTGGGGTCTAAACATAGTATTTAATGCAGAAGATGCTGGAAATACTAGGTAAATGATTTTGCGGGTCGTTTCAAAAATAAGGGCAATTTTTGCCAACTATCCCATTAATGTTTGACAACGCCAATTGACACTAAGGCCTTGGTGTCTAAAATGTTAAAAATGCGAGGGCGTATAGCTCAGTTGGCTAGAGCGCAGCTCTGATAAAGCTGAGGTCCTTGGTTCAAATCCAAGTACGCCCATTAAATGTTTGGTTTAAATTTAAGAAATTGAACTTGTAAGATTAGTTCGAATTCTTTAAACTTAAATCATTACATACTGGGGGCTTAGCTCAATTGGGAGAGCGCCGCCTTTGCAAGGCGGATGTTATCGGTTCGACTCCGTTAGCCTCCATTTTATTTAATAATAACTAAATCATTTATTTGGTTATTAGTTTTAACAAATTAATTTACGCCCTTTTCTGGGTTTTTTTGATAAGCTTATTTTTCATATTTAATAAATATGGTTAGCTCATTGAGACTAAGATTGACACTTCGTAAATATGTATACATGCCAATAATCGCAAATTAACATGGATCCCAACACCAGAATCAACATTGTTGGATCCAAAACAACTTCCAAAATGGAATTAAAAAAAAGCCATAACGACGAGATTTTCTAAACTACAATCATTAAAAATCTGTCAATTTTTTTGAAGTTACATAATGTTTTAAAGTATTATCAGTAATTCAGATAATTCGAAAATTTTAAATTATTGGGCATAACTACTGATGAACAATATTTTCATTTTGGTAATTGGTCTAGTATTCATCTTAGCTTTAATGTTGATTTACAAACAAATCCTCAAAAAAATCCGCATCATCGAAGATTTACCAACATCCTCAATCAAAGGCGTGTTTATCGGGTTAGTTGAAATTAAGGGAACTGCTGAAACTGAAAATGAAGTTCGTTCCAAATTTACATCAAAGCCTTGCGTCTCTTATGCTTGGGGGATTTCTGAGCACTGGGAATACGAAGTTACAACCGAAAATACGGACAAAGATGGAAATACTACGAGTAGTACTACCACAAAATCAGGGTGGACAGAAATCGAAGGAGGTATAGTTTTACAACCTTTTTATCTTAAAGATGAAACCGGAGTAATTCTAATCAACCCTGAAAAGGCTGAATTGGAAATGACGGAAAGCTTTAACTTTGAATGTACTAATTCAGATTCATACTATTACGAATATGGTCCTCCAAATGAAATTTCTGATTCAACACACAAAAGACGATTTTTTGAAAAAACTTTTTCTTTGCATGAAAAACTGTATATCGTCGGCCAAGCAAAAATCCGTAATGATGTTGTAGCGCCTGAAATAATCTATGACCCTTTGTGTCCTTTTTTTATTATTTCTAGTAAAGATGAAAAACATATCAACAGCAACTTGCGATGGAACACTTGGGGTATTGTTTTTTTGGGTTTCTTAATTTGGATCGGTACTTTTTGGTTGTGGGAAATTGCAGAAGGGAATCAAAAAGACCTAAGTACTTATTTACAGAATTACTGGACTTATATTTGCTCCTTAAGTTATTTCGCAATGCCTCTTTTCATATGGTTTTTTCAAGTTTTTAATAGCATGGTAGATCTTCGTAATCGAACCAATAGGGCTTGGTCCCTAATCGATATTGAACTTAAAAGACGGGCTGATTTATTACCTAAATTGTTTGAATGCATCAAAGGAATATCGACTTACGAAAAAGAAACTCAAACCACGCTGAGTATTTTACGAAACGAAATATCCAAAACAGAAAACTCGACCGCAACTTCTTTAATGGGTCAAATCAATATTCTTGCAGAAGCGTACCCTAATTTAAAATCTTCAAAAAACTTCTCAGCTTTGATGCACGAACTTTCGAACACAGAAGATAGAATTGCTCTAGCCCGTAATTATTTCAATGAAGCCGCCACTTGGCAAAATACCAGGGTTGAAAGAATCCCAGAAGGATGGATCGCACGCTTGGCTGGAGTTACACAAGCAAATATTTGGAATGCTGAAGGTTTTGAACGCAGCAATGTTGATCTAAATTTGAAAAGCTGATAAGTTTATTCGTCAATTGTAAATAAGAAATCAACATTATTTAACTAGCGAGAGCAAAACATTAATCGAGAAATCATTACTTCTGAAGTAACTTTTGAAACCAGTAGGTCAGGCGGACCAGGCGGTCAAAATGTGAACAAAGTGGAAACCAAAGTTAGGTTGCATTTCAAGCTTTCGGATTCTAAAGCATTGTACCCTGATCAAGTTTTTACAATTGCAAACAACACTGAAGTAAAGAAATTTTTAGATTCAGAAGGTTGCATAGTAATTACAAGCCAAAAGTATCGGACCCAAATTGGGAATAAATCCGATGCAATTCAAAAATTATGCTCACTTTTAAAAAGCGCTCTTAAGCCAGTAGTATCGCGTAAGCCTACTAGAATCCCAAACTCCCAGATCCGTAAGCGACTGCTAAACAAAAAACATACCTCAGAAAAAAAGTCATTCAGACGCAACGACATTAAAAATTTAGAATAAAACAATTTAAAGCTTCGATTTAATAGGTTTTAGCCCGCTACTATTGAAAAGCAAATTAAGATTGTAGCGGTGAATTAAAATGATTGATTATGGTTCAGAACAATTCCGATAAATTAATCTTTGGAGAAACAAATGATAATAAAAGATTTCAAAATAGAAATAACGATAACCAACGGTTTGATGAGAACATATCTTTATTCTCCTGATGAACCAGGAAGACCAGACCGGAGAAGACCCGGCCTAATACTTTATTCCGAAATATTCCAACAAACACTTCCGGTAAAACGATTGGCACTGCAGTTTGCATCCATGGGCTATATTGTTGCAGTCCCTGAAGTTTATCACTCCCACGAGCTTCCAGGCTGTGTTCTTGGTTATGATGAAGCAGGCAAAAATAGGGGTAATGAGCTTAAAAAAATTATTACGATGGCTGAATTTGATGCAGATATCCTAGCAACGGTGGAAACATTGCAAGAATATCCAGCATGTAATGGAAAATTAGGAGCAGTTGGGATTTGCCTAGGAGGTCACCTTGCGTTTAGAGCAGCCTTGCTGCCTCAAATTCTTGCAACCGCTTGTTTCTATCCTACGGACCTGCATTCGGGAACCCTAGGCAAAGGCGACCACGCAGATTCGCTTGCAAGGGCCAAGGATATCAAGGGCGAAATACTTATGGTATTTGGAAAACAAGACCCCCATGTGCCTCTGGAAGGAAGGCAAACAATTTATAAAGCGCTTGATACTGCTGGAGTTTGGTTTACTTGGCATGAATTTAATGCTGCCCATGCGTTTTTAAGAGACGAAGGCGAGAGATATGATCCTGCAGTAGGGAAACTATGCATCAGCCTAGCTAGTGATCTTTTTCAAAGAAATTTATAGGACCATCAACTTAATTATTTTAATCATCCAAATGGGGCGTTTGTTCTGTTCGTTTTTTTGAAAGTACATTTTGTTTTTGGCGTTCGATAGCTCGAGCGCGGGTTTTCTCTGGGAGATTATCAAAACAGTACGGGCAAGAAACACCTAAACGAAATTTTGATGATTCACGATCCTGTGGCGAAACAGGATGCCTGCATGCATAACATTGCTCATGATCCCCTACAATTAAACCATTACCAACTGCAATTCGTTGATCGAATACAAAACATTCGCCATCCCAAAGGCTTTTGTCCGCAGGTATTTTCTCAAGGTATTTAAGAATACCCCCTTTTAAATGAAAGACCTCTTTAAACCCTTGTTGCAACATGTAGGATGAAGCTTTTTCGCACCTAATGCCCCCTGTACAAAACATCGCAACTTTTTTATGTTTATTAGGATCTAGGGTATCGCTTACAAATGCTGGAAAATCACGAAACCGTTTTGTTTTAGGGTCTATTGCACCTTTAAACGTACCAATATCAACCTCGTAATCATTGCGGGTGTCAACAATTATCACATCAGGATCACTGATTAATTCGTTCCACTCTTCAGGAGAAACATAAGTTCCAACCAATTCATTTGGGTCTACAGTAGAAACACCCAATGGGACTATTTCTTTTTTAAGCTTTACTTTCATACGATCAAACGGGGGTTCGTTTGTAAAAGATTCTTTATGTTCAATGTCATGTAAGCGAGGTTCAGCTTTAAGAAATGCAATTAAAGAATCAATACTATTTCGAGAACCAGCAACAGTGCCGTTAACCCCTTCTTCAGCAAGTAAAATAGTACCATTGATATTTATGGAGAGGCAAAACTCAAGAAAAGGCGCCTGTAATTGTTTAAAATCGGGTAATTTTGCAAACTTATAAAAAGCTGCTACTACAATTTCTGACATAAGTTCCCATCGATACGAAATATTGCAATTAACCTGCATCTATTTAAGGTTTGCAAGAGCACTAGTACTATCACCAAGCCTGTCGATATTAATATCCATTCGATTAAGCATGGAGAGCCAAAGGTTATTAAGCGGAGTTTCCTTAGGGAAACGCAAATGCCTTCCAGAGGAGAGAGTACCACAACCACCGCCTGCAAGCAAAATAGGGAGGTCATCGTGATTATGAGCATTGCCATCAGAATTACCACTTCCATAGGCAATCATTGAATGATCTAAAAGATTGCCATCGCCCTCTTTGGTGGCCTTTAATTTCTCGAGGAGATATGCAAGTTGCGAAACATGAAACAGATTGATTTGTTTTATCTTTTCTTTTTTTGATTGATCATTACCATGATGAGACAAATCGTGGTGACCTTCAGGAACCTTAATAAAAGGATAAGGTTTATTACTGCCCTCATTGGCTAAAACAAAAGTTGCAACCCTCGTAATATCAGCTTGGAATGCAAGAACGATAAGATCACACATTAGTCTAATATGCTCTTCAAAAACAGCAGGAATGCCTTTAGGGGCTTGAGTATCAGGAACTTTTATTGCAGGAAGTTTTTCTGAACGCTCAATACGAAGTTCAATATCGCGGATTGCGGTAAAATATTCGTCTAACTTCCTAATATCTGATTTACCAAGTTGATTAGAAATGTTTTTTGAATCATCACGCACATAATCAAGAATGCTTTTATTTCGAGCCTCACGCTTTGCTTTACCAGCATCTGGGCCAGTTGCAAAAAGCCTTTCGAAAACTAATTTTGGATTAACCTCCTTAGGAAGAGGTTGTGTGGAGGAACGCCAAGACATGGTGGATGAATAAACACAACTATAACCCGAATCGCAATTACCCGCCATGGAACCCTGCTCGCATCCCATCTCGATGGAAGGAAGCCTAACCTTGTCACCAATACGGGAAGCGGCCACCTGATCTACTGAAATACCGGAACGAATATTGGTACCATCAGTTTTACGGGGTTGGGCGCCGGTAAGGAAAGCGCTTAAAGCACGAGCATGATCGCCACCGCCATCACCATGGGGCCTAGCTTTGTCAGCAGTAAGACCACTTAACACCAATAGTTTGTCTTTAACTTTAGTAAGTGGCTGAAGAATTGGAGTAATATCAAAATCAGTGCCTTCAGATTTTGGAGTCCAATCGGCCATATTTTTGCCGTTTGGCACATAAAGAAAAGCCATTCGATTAGGGGCAATATTTTGGCTAGGGCTTGCATTAGCCCAAGCGGTGACTGGCCCCATAGCCTCTAGCCAAGGTAAAGAAACAGAAATCCCCAAGCCCTTGAGGATAGTTCGGCGGGATATAAGGCTAAATGGTTTCATCGAAAACTCCAATTGAATGCATTACTTAACCCATTATCCACAATTAATTTTACCAAATGCAAGGCATAAAAAGAGATATTTTACACTTTGCACTACCTAGTTCTCAACTTTCAAACTTTTTTGGAAAGCATCGCTTTGCACAATTGCAGAAACCAAAGCGGAAAACTTATAGTTATTATCGGAAACATACTTAACAATCTTTTCGATAACTGGTCTATCGTAATATTCCAACCCCCTGCCTAAAGCATAAATCATCATTTTTTCTGCCAAACATCGTGTAAAATCCTCTTTTTTAAGTTTAATGATGTTTTTAAGATCTGCAGGTCCTTTAAAAGTTGTACCATCTGAAAATTCACCCGAAGCATCGATATCAAAATTCCCATCTTTAGCTCTAAAAGCACCAATTGCATTAAAATTTTCAAGCGCAAAACCAATCGGATCCATCTTTGCATGACAATTAGCACAACTAGGATTTTTGCGGTGCTGCTCCATCCTTTGCCTAAGGGAACCTTGGGCAACCGATTTATCACCTGCAGACAATTCAGGTACATCAGGCGGAGGTGGCGGTGGGGGCGAACCAAGAATTTGTTCAAGAACCCAGCGTCCTCTTTTTACCGGAGAAGTTCTGGTTGGATTAGAAGTTGCAGTAAGAATACTAGCTTGGGTTAATAATCCCCCTCGAGATTTATCTGAAAGTGAAACTCTAATAAATTCATCACCTCTAATAGGAGATCCACCAGTTTGAACAATTTTTTTACCAACTATGTTACCTTTGGTATCAGCAATTCCGTAATGTTTAGCAAGCGTTTCATTCAAGAATGTGTAATCCGAGTCAATCAAATCTAAAATACTTCGATCTTCTTTAATAATCGAAGTAAAAAATAATTCAGTTTCCGTTTTCATTGCTAAACGAAGCTTTAAATCAAAAGAAGGGAAAAGCTTGATATCCGGGGAAACTAAATCCAATCGTTTAATCTGCAACCATTGGAGAGCAAAGTTTTGCACCAAGGCTAAAGATTTAGGATCCTGCAGCATCCGGACAATTTGCTTATCAAGATTCGCACCGAGTTGTTTTTTGGATGCCAAATCAAACAAAATCTGATCAGGCATGGAGCTCCAAATAAAATAAGAAAGCCTTGATGCAAGTTGAAAATCATCAAGCTTTCTTACTTCAGCATTATTCGGCTTTCCATCCATCTCCAATTTAAACAAAAACTTGGGAGAACATAAAACCGCCTGCATCGCAAACTGCATCGCAGACTCCCACTTTTCCCCATTCTTTATTGCGTTATCAACCAAAGCAATTGAACGCTGAATCTCATCAGGTTTAGGAGGGCGCCTATACGCCTTAAAAAGAAAACGAGATATAACTTCACGGGTCTGTACATCTTTTGGTTTCCCAGAATCAACGAGCAACAATTCGCGGTGACTGGTGGGTCGACTATCGAGAGGGCCATCAAGCGCCATATACTGAACAAAGGCTTTGTCCCCTGCCTTACCAGGCATATTTTTGTAAAGAGCTATAAGCACTTTTTCACGAACTTTCATTGCAGGAATTTTAACTTCAATTACCTCTGCATTGGCAGGTTTATCTGCCTTGATGTCAAATGTCTTTAAAATCAAAGAGTTATTGGGGAAATTGCCTGCTAGTAATGCAAGTTCAGAATCAAGCGACTTAGACGAAAGATTTTTATCAGAAATTAAAACAGCTAAACGGACAGGTTTTGATTCAGCGCTATTAGCGTAAACTTTGGCTCGAAAAATATATTCACCGTCGCCTTCCCACATGTAACTTGTATGCAAAGGGCCGGATAAATTGTTTTCCTTCGAATCTGATTCCATCCTTCTAAATTGACCTTCAATAATTTTTGCAGCGGCCTGATCTGAAAGCGAAGGTTCCGTATACCTGCTGGATAAATGGCGTTTAATAACAGGGGCAGGATCTGGCACAATCGCCCTGCTCATGATAGTTTCAGCAGCAGAAAGATAGCGTTCCATCAAAACAGGAGATAAAGTTAATACATCACCTATGTTGTCAAAACCATGACCAATATCATCCGAGGGGAAATTATCCGTAGGATCAAAATCAATCCCTATTAAATCGCGAACGGTATTTTTATATTCCACACGGTTGAGTCTCCTCACGGTAACATTACCGGGATTAGGTTTAGCATTACGATCATTGAAATCAAAAATTGACTGAACTAGGGATATGAAATTTTCAGACTCTTTAACAGTGGGCCTTGGTTTACTCTTTGGAGGCATCTCACCAGAAATAATATTCTTAACAACATTATCCCAAACTTTTCGATTTTTAATCAAGGATGCTGAATCTTTATAACCATCAAGAGATAATTCAGCTTTAGGTTTAGCTCCAGAATGGCAAGAAAGGCAATTTTTCTGCAAGAAAGGTAACCCTAGATAAGAAAATTCTGGCCCTTTATTTTCTGCATTGGCAAATGGATTAAAAACCATGAATAAAATAATTAAAAGAATAAGCTTGTAACAATTATTAGTGAACATAAAACCTCATAACCCTAACGAAACAAATCTAAACACCTACTATGATATTAGCAAATACTGCCAGATTTAAAACACAATTGAATTACAGGATGAAGATAACTTTTAAAGTTCAGAGCGTTAGAATGAAAAGAATTAGCATCCTAAAGAAATGATGGGAAACTTAATTATTAATTCCAATGTACCAACATTAAATGCACAACCAAAGAAAGAGCCAACTCCTTGGTGGTTATTTTTAAATGTTTTGGCACTAGATGCGCCTGTTGTTGCAATTGTTTGGCAACATTTTCTTGCAGAAAACTTTAAAATCGAGATTTCAATAACCGAAACAGCCTCACTATTTTTTACAGTCTGGTTCATCTATCTTTTGGATCATCTTTTTGATTCGCAGAAAGAATTTTACATAACTCAAAGACATCTATTTGTTGCTCGAAATCAAAAGACAACAATTGCGATGATTACTTTTACATTTACAACTTCAATATGTTTATGTTTTTTGCTTCCAAAATCTTTAATATTGGGTGGACTGGTATTAGCATCCTTTATTTGTATTTACCTGCTGTTAGTACATGCAAGTATCGCAAACATAAAATTAAAGTACAATTTTAAAGAATTATTTGTGGGAATTGGTTTTAGTGCAGGAGTAGCTCTACCTGTAATCATTTCGAATGTAGAAATAAAAACATGGCTGCCCGCAGTATTATTATTTTGTTTATTATGCTGGTTAAATTGCAGGTTAATTGATGCTTGGGAATCAAATCGAAGTTCACTTTCAAAAATAGATCTAATATTAATTTTATTTATATTTTATTTGATGCTCATATGTCCAAGGCCTATTTTATTTGCGGCAGCAACCACCTTAGCATGCTTGATTCTGATCAATAAATTCTCAGGTTCAAAAAACACTGAAATATCAAGGGTTCTTGCAGATGTATCTTTATTATCACCTTTGGTTTTCTGGATTTATCCATGAGAAAATCTTGCTTTGATAAATTAGCACCGTGGTATTATTTTTTAGAAACCATTAGTTTCGGAAATCAACTCCAACAATGCAGGATTAGTCAGTTAGCTGAATTAAAAGAAATAAAAAATGTTCTTATATTAGGTGATGGAAATGGGAGATTTCTTGAATCATTATTAAAATCAAATAGTAACGCTAAAGTCGAATCATTGGATATTAGCAAAAACATGATCGGATTGGCAAATGCAAGAATTACTAGGCTTCCAAATAGTTCACATGCGGTTTTTATTCACAGCGATGTTTTTGATTGGGATTTCCCAAAAGACAAATATGATTTGGTTGTTACCAATTTCTTTCTAGACTGCTTTAATTATTCAGAATTAACAAAACTCATAGAGAAAATTTCCCTTGGCTTAAAACCTGAAGGAAAGTTAATTTATGGTGACTTCAACGTTCCAAATTCAATATTTAAAAAAACTTTGACTTCGCTACTACTGTTTGGAATGTATATATTTTTTAGGATTTTCACTCGCATATCTGCAAACTCACTTTATGACCCAACCCCCTTATTGATCGAAAACAAATTCATCCTTAAAAATGAAAAATATTATTTATGGTCCTTTTTGAAATCACAATTATGGATCAAAAACTAAGGCCTACGGTCATCTTATTATTCTTGTTTTTAATTATAAACTTTAACCTTTAATTAAATTTGTTAAGATCAAATCTTAATGTTTTACATTTACATTCAATCGAGGTTTATATGAAAACAAGTTTAGTGGTAGGCGTATTGATCGCAAGTTTAATAACTTGCTCGTTAAGTAATTCACAAGAAAAAACGAGCACACCAAACTTAGCCGGGAGTTGGAGTGGGAATTGGATTAGCGAGGGTTCTGGCCATAAAGGCCCCATGAAAGCTGTTTTTAGGTCTGTAGGAAGTGATTCTTATGACGTCATTTTTTCAGGTCGCTTTTTCAAGGTTGTACCATTTAGATATAAAGCAACTTTAATGGTTACAGGCAAAGAAGGCGATAAACTTATTCTCACTGGAAGCCAGAAACTACTGGGTTTTGGAACCTTTGAATACAACGCACTTGCTGATGAAAGTTCATTTGTAGCAAATTATTCGACCAAAAAAGATAATGGCAGATTTGAACTTTATCGAAGCCGTTAATTTTTTATAAAAAAGCCCTGCTTGAATTAATATCAAGCAGGGCTTCTTTTATAACTAAATTTTTACTTAATAGCTTTTTTCTTATTGTCTTCAACTTGCTTTTTAACATCCACATTTTCTGTATTTACAGTTTTAGCAACTTTTTCAGAAAGCTTTTTTGCTACCAAACCACTTGGATCGCATCCTGGAGCAATCGCAACAATCTTCCCACCCTTTTCAATTAGAAAATTGGTTGGCATCGTTTTAGTATCAAAAATTTTCCAACTATCACCTTTGGTATCGACAGCATAAAGCATGCTAATATTCTTTGCTTTTGCGTAGGTTGCCACCTTAGCATCAGGTTCTTTGAAAATTGCAAGAGAAGTCAAACCAGATTCTTTATAAGCATCATGGATCGCTTGGAAATATGCCAACTCTTGATCGCAACCCGAACAACCACAAGTTAAACGAACAAGAACCGCACCCTTGGCAGTCAAATCCGCCAAATTAATTTCTTTGCCTGAAGCATCTTTTATTATAAAAGTTGGGGCCTGGCCGCCAATTTCAACTTTCTTAACTGCTACCTTAGTTGGTTCTTCCCCAACAACAGAAAAAACCAAGCTTAAACTTACTACTAAAGACATTATTCGCTTCATTTACAAACTCCTAGGTGGGAACAAATAAAATGATCAATAACACGGTGCATCATTAATATCGTATTAAGCGACAAAAAATACAAGCTTTTTTACTCAAATCCCTTTAAAAGTTTGAATTAAACAAATACTCGTATTAATAAAAATGATTTATGATAGAAATATTGCTTCAATGAACATATTTGAGGAATTAGTTTATGCCATATTTTCGGCTTGTTCTACTATGTCTTATTCTAGCTCTCAACCTTCCGCAATACTTGAAAGCTGCTTCAGAAAAACCGTTAAATATTCTAATTTTATACGCAGATGATTGGCGGCATGACACCCTCGGGTGTGCTGGCAATCCAATTGTAAAAACGCCTAATTTAGATTCCTTGGCAAAAAATGGGATAAGGTTCACACGGAATTGTGTCACTACTTCGATTTGTGGTGTAAGCAGGGCAAATCTTTTAACCGGTCAATGGATGTCGAGGCATGGCAACCAAGCTTTCGCAATGTTTAAAACACCTTGGGAAGAAACTTATCCTGGCCTCCTTAGAAAGAACGGATACCATGTTGGCCATATAGGTAAATGGCACAATGGAGTCTTTCCAAAAGAGAAATATGATTACGGGAAAAGCTATGCAGGTAACCATTGGATCAAGCAAACCAACGGCGAAATGATTCATGTAACAAAAAAAAACGAAGATGATGCGCTAGAATTCCTAAAAACAAAACCAGATGATAAACCCTTTCTTCTTACTGTTTCATTTTTTGCAACCCACGCAGTAGACGGGAACCCAAAACAGTATCTTCCACAACCCAAAAGCATGGAGTTATATAAGGATGTAAAAATCCCGATCCCAGTTACCGCAACCGAAAGCTATTTCAAAAAATTACCACTTTTTATTTCCAATGAAAAAAACGAAGGCAGAAACCGATGGCACTGGCGTTTTGACACACCAGAAAAATACCAAGAATACATGAAAAACTACTATCGTCTTGCAACTGAAGTAGATGATACCAGTGGCAAAATAATAGCAGAATTAGAAAAGCGAAAACTGGTGGATAGTACCCTAGTAATCTTTACCACAGACAATGGGTATTTCCATGGGGAACATGGATTAGCTGACAAATGGTACCCTTATGAAGAAAGCATACGAGTCCCTTTAATTGTTATGGATCCGAGAATGCCAAAACCAAAAGTGGGGAAAACGAATGATGAATTTGTACTTAATGTAGATTTAGCCCCAACAATTTTAGGTGCATGTAAAATAAAAGCTCCCGTGACCATGCAAGGGCGAGATTTTTCACCACTTTACCTCGAAGAAAATATTAAAGATTGGAGGCAGGAATTTTTCTATGAACATGCAATCATCAAGAATAAAGATTTCATTCCCGCTTCTGAAGCCTTAGTGAGAAAAGATATGAAATATATATTCTGGCCGGATTTTAACACGGAAGAACTATACGACCTTAAGAACGATCCACTGGAAGAAAACAATCTGATAAAAAGCGAACCGCATCAAGAATCATTGAAGTTGCTAAGAATTCGATTTAAAGAATTAAAAGCTGATGCCAAGTAAAATATTTTGAAACATTGTTTGTTAAAATAAAAACTATTTCGCCCCCACTTTGGCACGAGCAATTGCAAAATCAACAAGTTCTTGCGAATGGAAGAACCCTTCGAAGAAATTGTGTCCCTGATCTTTGAGAATGATTAATTTCACGAGGTCTTGTTGGTTCTCCAATTTGTATTGGTTCAAAAACTCTAAAGAATTTTCTTTTAAAGGAACAACTTTATCAACATCCCCATGAATTAACGCGACAGGGATTTTAGCCTTTGCCAAAACTCTAATTTTAGAAATTGGATTTAATTCACTGAGTTTACTTTCCAACTCATTTTTACTTAAACCATAAGCGGGGGCGGCTTTATCAATCCCTGGGTAAGTACGAAAATCAAACACAGGATAAATCCCGATAATTCCGGAAACTTTGGTTGGGTTTTCAATCGCCCAACTTGAAACCCACAAACCGCCCCTGCTCCTCCCGAAAAGACAAGGCATAGGTGAATATCCTTTTTTCTGAACTAGTTCGTTGTATAGGGCCGTAAAAAGCAGGTTACTTTTGGGCCCGCCATACCCTTCACCAACATCTATTCCAGCAACTGCAACTCCCGCATTAAGAAACTGTTCGTGCATCCATTTTTCATGCTGATCGGGGTATGATGGCAAAGTGGGAGCATAAATAATCCAAGGCTGGGGAGTAGTCCGTTTAGCCTGGTCGGGCAATAAGACAAACGCTGGTCGATCAGCAACAGTGAAAGTTTCACCTGGTAAAATGAGATTTTTCTTTTGCCCGTACGAGACTGAAGTAAATGATAAAAACAAAACTGCTACAAATATACAACTTCTATTGAACACTTTTAAAACTCCGTGATTATAAATTTAAATCTAATTTTTCTTTTTGGTCTCTTTGTTTTCCTTGAACTCTGTCAGTAGATAATAATCATCCATGGTGGATTCAAGAAAAGGTAAATTACGGACACCTGTTTTCAAAACATCGCCTGATTTCCCAGTTACCTTAAAAAACCCTGCAATAGCTTTTGCATCAGGTTTAATCAAAAGCTTTACAGGGCTAACAGTTTTAGCCGTAACTATAAGTTCCTCTGCAGACCAACCCTGTGGCAGATCTTGCGCTTTAAAAACAATATCTGCAGAATGGCCTGCAACTCTAGAAAACTTAATTGGCACTTCAACCGGTTTATTATCTTTGGGAGCGAAACTTTCTCCATCAACGGAAAATTCAAAATCGGGAACAATCGGAATAACACTCATACGATAGTAATAAGTTTCTCCACTATGATTGTGTAAATCTGTGATTTTCAGGAATGTTGGCTCACCTGTGGAAGTTACTTCAACAGAAGCATCGCGGCTGGCAACCCCGTCATCGTCGACGCGCTTAAGTTCTTTTCCTAAAGCATCTTTTTGAACTACAAGTGGGTCAAGGTCGGAACCGATCGAACGAGCATCAATTTTAAATTTATATTTGTCACCTTTTTTAAATCTAAGTTCAAAAGAATGATCTTTTTTAAGATCCAGGCAACCACTGATAATGCAAGGGGACTCTAAAAGCATTGATTGTTTATCGTTTGGGAAAACCAAAGAAGGATAAGGAGTGCATGTGACAGATAAATTCCCAGCAGCCCCTGTTTTAAATATTCTAGTTTCGGTCAGGGTTGGAGAAACATTCATGTTTAATGCAGCAAAATCTTTAGATAGATTCCAGCCTTTTAGGTTAAGTACTTGGGGCTTACCTGTTTGCAAGGATAAGGGAAAAACATGATCAATGTACGGTCCTGTGGTAATTGTTAACCGGTAAATATAAGTATCTGCACCCGAAAATCTTATAGTGGTATCTGGCGTAGAAGGAAATGCAAAAACACGAATGCGATAAGCTCCATCATTGGGGGCGATAAATGCTATAAACGGATCAAGGCCAAATCGATCATGATTTTCAGCTAAAATAAATCCATCAGGCGATAAGATTTGTATCGCTGCATCCATAGGGGATTCAATGCCGTGATTCCCTAAAAGATGAGCAACAATTGTCTGCCCTTTTTTCGCATCAACCGCAAATGAATCTGTATCGCCCGCAACGCCTAATTTTCCGTTAATTAAAACGGGGCCAGCCCCAATCGATTGCGGTTTAAGATAAGTGTTATTAGGCTCGACTTCTTCGATTTCAGGAATTGTTCCAACCCAAAAAGCCTTCGGAGCAGAAGTGCCATCTTTATTAAATACTCTGAATAATTTTGGGCCAGGAGAAGCTTTTGGATCAATTATAATTGAGGCTTTATTTTTCTCTTTGAACTCAATTTTAATATCTGGAGAATAAACTAGGATTTTCGGAGGCCAGTCGGGAAAGGTACCATTCAGGCTTGCCTGAACCGTAGTGCCAACCTGCCCACCCGAAGGAAAAACATACGTAAGAACCGGAGCAACAGCCCAGCAAGGGTTTTGTAATGTAAAAACAACAATTATAAGGTAAAGCCAATGACGCATTACCCCATAAGCTCCTTGATAGTTTCAGGATTGCTAACAATATGAGAAGGCCTACCGTTAGGCGCATAAAGAATTTTATCAGGCGCAATGCCCAATTTGGAATATATGGTTGAAGAGAAATGCTCGGGAGTAAGAACTCTTTCGCAAGCTGCGTAACCGCGTTTATCAGTGGCACCAACAACTTGGCCACCTGGGGTTCCGCCACCCGCCACCATAATAGACATAGCATTTGACCAATGATCGCGGCCACCATCTTTGTTAATTTGCGGAGTGCGACCAAATTCGCCTAAAACCAAAACCAAGGTGGTTTCAAGCATACCCCGTTGATCAAGATCTTTAACCAATGCAGCAATAGTAGCATCGAAACTAGGTAATCGTTTTTCCAAGGTAGGGAAGATATTGGTGTGATGGTCCCAACCACCATCATTTAAAACAATAAACGGAACCCCAGCTTCAACCAATCTACGAGCAAGAAGGGCTCGTTGCCCAAAATCATTTCTACCATAGGTTTCACGCACAGAATCTGGCTCACGCTGAATATCAAAAGCAGCTTGAGCTTCCGCAGAACGCATGAGATCAAGCCCTTGTCGGTAATGATCATCCATTGCGGTAGCAGGATCACCAACTTGTTTGTCAGCAAAACGAACAAATTTATCAACAGCCTGACGCATTTCTTCGCGGTTTACTTTTCTTGAGCCATCCAATTCTTTGGGCAGGCTGACATCACGGACTCTAAAATTAGCACTGTTAGGGCTGCCATCGACTACAAAAGGGGCATGTCTAGCACCAAGAAAATTAGGGCCGCCTGATCGGGTCATCGAAGGTAAAGAAAAATACGGAGGCAAACCAGGAGGGGCACCTAATTCTGAAGAAACAACAGATCCCATGCTAGGGTGAAAGCTAACAAAAGCACCACATCCTACCGGAATTCTAGGCGGGGCCCCTGTCATCATGTAATGGTTACCTGCGCCATGGTTTCCTTGATCATGTTGAACGGAACGAACAATGGCAAGTTTATCAGCAATGGAAGCAAGCTGAGGAAGATGCTGAGAGTATTGGATACCTGGGATTTTAGTGCTGATAGGTTTAAAAGACCCGCGGATTTCAGTGGGGGCGTCAGGTTTAGGATCAAACATTTCATAATGAGTCGGGCCGCCATCCAACCAAACTAGGATTACGCTTTTTGCTTGCACTTTACGGGTTGCAAGTTCACGAGCTTGCAAAGACGAACAAAAGCCGCCACCCAATAAACCACCTAAACCAAGAATCAAACCATCGCGTCTTGAAGGCATCTTTTTGGTGAAAGTATTCATAAGAAATTCCTTTTTAGTCGACCAAAACAAATTCGGGAGAATTTATCAAAGCCCAAAGCAAGTCTTCCAAGGTTTGTTTTCTAGGCTGATTTTTACTTTTCGCAAGCGAAATCACACCATCTCGTTCAGCGTTGGTGGGAAACCTACAATAACAACGCAGGTACAAATCTTCAATAGCCAATTCAATACTACCCGAACCAGATGCTAATTTCGAGGCAATTCCGTTATCAGCAATGATTTTGGCCTGAATATTTTTAGCATTCATTAGATGCAAAGCCTGGACAACTGTTGAATCGGAACTACGTTCACATGGCGGATCCTGATTAGGATCAGGCCTGCCAAAGCTGTCTAAAAACTCGGAAGCGGATCGAAAAGTCCACATTTCCATAGCCCGTGAACCTTCAGGCATCGCAGGAAAATTCTCTGCAACCCCGGTAACATCGCTAACCATATCCAATAAAACCTCTGCCCTAGGACGCATTCGATAATGCCTAGAATGATTACGGGTATCGCCTTGGTTTCGTTCATTGGGTTTACTGGAAAGTGCATAAGCTTTTGAAGTAACAATCGTATAAAGAAGGTGTTTTACATCGTAGTGATGCTTGCGAAAATCATCCGCCAAGGCATCTAACAAAGCAGGATTCGAAGGCGGATTAGTTGCTCTAAGATCATCAACTGCATCGACTAATCCCCTGCCCATTAAATCGGCCCAAATTCTATTGACTGCTGCTTTTGCAAACAGTGGATTTTCATCCGAGGTAATCCATGCAGCAAGCGCTTGCCTTGGGTCTTCATCTTCCGTGAACTCCATTATCTTGCCTTTTAAAGGAGCTGGTTTCATCACCTCACCGGTTCGAAGATGCTTGACATCACCCTTTTTGGCGAGAAAGAACATTTCTTCACTTCCAGAAATGGGAGCTGAAATACCCGTACCTTTCTTACCAATCCTTCCGAAGAATGCTGCAAATTGATAGAAATCATCTTGACCGTAAACTTCAAACGGATGGTGATGGCATTTGGCACATTCAAGCCTGATACCTAAAAATAGCCTGCTAATAACGGTGGTAAGTTCATCCGGTTGCCTTTTATCTCGAATTACTACGGATGCACCATCTCGAAAGGTACTACCATCTGCCGTAATAATCTGTTTGGCAAACTGGTCATAGGGAAGGTTTTTTCGAAAGCAATCGCGCAACCAAGTATGAAGTACAAAAACCGCTTTCATCCCAACATGAAATGGATTTGGTCTTAAGAGATCAGCCCATTTGTTTGCCCAGAAATCGGCATATTCCGGTCGCGAAAGTAAACGCAGTGCAAGCTTTTCTTTTTTATCAGGGGCGGTTTCTGCCAACCATGACCGCGATTCTTCAGGGGTTGGTAATCGACCGATAAGATCAAGATAAACCCTTCTTAAATAGGTGTGATCCGGGGCTAAAACCGAAGGAGAAAGCCCCAGCTTTACGAACTTATCAGAAAGCAATCGGTCGATGTAATGCTGAGAATCAATTCTGGTTGGTAAGTTTACATTTAAAGTTTCAGGTAAAGGCAAAGTAACCAAACAAACGCTAAACTTTTCCATAAACCGAGCCATGATAGCGGCTTCACCAGGAAGTGGCCCCGATTGAATCAAACCTTCTGCATCAATTGACGCAAGAACGCTTTCACTTGATTGAAAAGCTGCTAGATGGGTGACATCTTTGCTAGTGCCATCGCTGTAGCGAGCTAAAACCCGAACCTGAACCTTGGTTCGGGGAAACATCTTAACTTCAGAAGGAATTATTTCAATGTTAACAACTTTAAGTTCATCCTGTGTGGTTCTAGGTTGGCCACTTTTAATCCACTCCAAAACTTGGGCATAAGCATTACCATCTTCGGGAAGTTTTTTTCCACCCCCATGCGGAACCTGACCGGAAGCCTTTTTTAAAAGCAAACTATCTTTAGGCGAAGCTGGGAATATCCGTCGACCGCGGGATTCCGAAGTAAGGGCGTAAAAATCAAAGTCATTGTCAAACCCTAAAAGCGATAATTGAAAACCATTTTGGCCTCTTTGTTTTCCGTGGCATGGACCAGCATTACAACCATATCTCGTTAAAATCGGCTGAAGGTCTTTTTCAAAAGTTACTTTTGATCCCGCATCTGCTTCAGATATTTTAACTGCGACTAATTGAACCAAACTTTGGTTAACAACTTCGATTTTCGTTTGGCCTGCTTTATTGGATATTACCTGCCCTTTACTCGAAACACTCACGATGTTGCCATCGGTTGACTTAAAAATACAGTCTGCAGTTACATCTTCACCTTTAGTATTTAAAACCCTGATTTGAATTTGTTCGCCTGCGCCTTTTAACTCAATTACTGGAGGCTCAATGGTTAAACCATCAGCACCCCAAGCAAAACTTGCGGAACTCATATAAATTGCACATAATAACGAAAGAATAAACAGCATATTGGCTTGTCTCAAGGCGGGACCAAAAGAAACACTTAAACATAATCCTTATATAAATTTATAGCACAAACAAATACTTTTATGAAAAGAAAAAAGATCAAACAAAATACCAATTTAACTAATCGGCATTAAATCCGATTAACTTTAAAACAAGAAATTGTAATATCTGCAAACAGACCAAGTCGATTCCGAGAAAAGCTTTTAACGAAAACTATTCTATTGCTTCTTCTTTTTTTGATTCTCAGAGTTGCCATAAGCCTCTTTAGGGGAACCTACATTATCTTTCAAATCAGATCTCAACTTTGCCAACTCAACTTTTAACTCTTTAACAACATCAGCATAAGAAGGGTCGGCATAAAAACTTTTCATTTCATTAGGATCTTTCTCACGATCATAAAGTTCCCAGTAATCGACATCTGGCTTATAAAAGTGAACTAACTTAAATCTATCGGTGATCACGCCATAATGGGGCCTGACTCGATGAGGCGCCGGATATTCGTAGTAATGATAATAAAAACTCTTGCGCCAATCTTCAGGCACTTTGCCTTTTAAAATCGGAAGCAAGCTTTTACCCTGCATATCTTTGGGCGCTTCCACACCAGCCGCCTCCAAACAAGTTTGCGCAAGATCAATCAACCCGGTTAGATTTTTGTTTACAGCAGGAGTTTTCGAAATTTTTGGCCAACTAATCAACATTGGAGTTCTTAGCGATTCCTCGAGTATCCAACGCTTATCGAACCATCCGTGCTCACCAAGAAAAAAGCCCTGGTCTGCAGCATAAACAACGATAGTATTTTCAGCCAAACCTTCAGCATCAAGATAATCAAGCATTTTGCCAACAGATTCATCAACAGCCTTAATCGTTCCAAGGTAATCATGCATGTAGCGGTTATAGCGCCAACGAACCAAATCCTTTCCTTTTGGATCATCCTTTAAGTACTTATCGTTTCGTGGTTGATAATACGCATTCCATTTTTGAAGTTGTTCAGGAGTCATGTTGGTAGGAGGAATAAGCTTGGCGTCCAGTTTAGTAAACGTTTTCTCAATAGTCATGTCTTGATCTTTAATTGCAAGTCCACGATTGGAATAATCATCAAACAAACTAACAGGTTCAGGATAAACTCGATCATTATCATGGCCTAGATGACGAAGTGCAGGCGCCCATTCTCGATGAGGCGCTTTATGCTGGCTCATCAAAAGAAATGGCTTCGATTTATCCCTGTTCTTCAGCCAATCAATACTGAAGTCGGAAATAAGATCCGTGGTATATCCTTGATGCTGCACCTTTTCACCATTGCGAATCATAGGAGGGTTATAATAAATCCCCTGCCCTGGCAGAATATGCCAATAATCAAATCCAGTCGGGTCAGAGATCAAGTGCCACTT
>Ga0209296_1001041_pt1 | contig 22360 bp, 22 predicted proteins | sample S_130206_EF_Meta_FD_187319 | JGI IMG/M metagenome (GOLD analysis project Ga0209296, IMG submission 187319) | Freshwater microbial communities from Lake Simoncouche, Canada to study carbon cycling - S_130206_EF_MetaG (SPAdes) (version 2) | ecosystem: Environmental > Aquatic > Freshwater > Lake ...
CGCGATTTTGCAGAGTTGACGGGTAAAGAAATTGTTTATGATTTATACTGCGGTACAGGCAGCATTGGAATATTCTGTAGTAAAAATGCTAAAAAAATTATTGGTGTAGAAGTAGTTGAAGAGGCCATAGAAGATGCTAAAATAAATGCTAGTTTAAATAATTTAACAGAGACTGCATTTTTTGCAGGCGATGTGATTAAAATATGTGACGATGCTTTTTTTGAAACCCATGGCAAACCCGATGTAATTATTACCGACCCTCCAAGAGCGGGCATGCACGAAAAATTAGTACATAAATTACTGGCTATGGAAGCGCCCATTATCGTGTATGTAAGTTGTAACCCTGCTACTCAAGCAAGAGACTTATCTTTATTAAATGAAAAGTATACGGTTACCAAAATTCAACCCGTTGATATGTTTCCCCATACACTTCATATAGAAAACGTTGTTCAATTAAAAAGAAAAGACTTACTATAATATTATACGCAAATTATAAAGCATGACGCAGTTTAGGCCCAGCCGATTCGAAGTTTTACCTACTATAATAAAAAACTTATTAATTATTAATGCGCTAGTTTTTTTAGCACAAAATACTTTTGCGGGGCCTACCAGTAATTTTTCTTTCGAAGATTATTTTGCTTTACATGCATGGCAGAGCGATTTGTACAAGCCTTGGCAATTAATTACCCATATGTTCTTGCATGGAAACTTTAGCCATATACTGGGCAATATGTTTGCCTTATGGATGTTTGGGTCTATTTTAGAAAATGTTTGGGGCCCTAAAAGGTTTTTACTTTTTTATATGTTATGTGGAGTAGGTGCAGCAGTCATTCATTTAGCTATATTATCTTATCAATTACTGCCACTAGCCACTGAGTATGAACGCTTATTATTACTTAGTAAAACAAATGTATCGGGTTTTACAGAAGCTGTTTATAATTATTCAGCAAAACATAATATTCCACTTACGCAAATACTTGCTGAAAATAAAGTGAGTATCTCCACTCCTGGCATAGCGCCACAACTGATGGACTTAATCACTACGTACTATAATAAAACAATGAGTACCGCTACTTTAGGCGCTAGTGGTGCTGTCTTTGGTATTTTAATTGCCTTTGTCTATTTATTTCCAAACACCTATATCTATATTTATTTTCTATTCCCTGTAAAAGCAAAATGGTTAGGTATTGCCTATTTTGCTTTTGAATTATATAAAGGCATTGAAAATTCTGCGGGAGACAATGTAGCAAGATGGGCCCATGTAGGAGGAGCCCTCATTGGCTTTATATTGGTGTATATTTGGAAAAAGAAAGGACCCGCTTACTAATGCAAAACGAAACAAATCATAAGCCAAGTATTGGCGCCGACAATAATGCTTTAATAGCCTTACTCTCTATTAATTTAGTTGTATATGCACTTATTGGATTTTTAAAAGTGGTTTATTATTTAAATAGCTATCCCTTAGAACAGTTTTATACACAAATAATGGAGCCTGGTATTTTACATCCAACGGCTATGGAACTATTACATCAGCCCTGGACCTTATTCACTTATTATTGGGTGCATGATGGTTTTTGGGTTTTACTCACCAATATGATTTGGTTAACGGCATTTGGCGTTTTATTACAAGAGCAGTCTGCTAACAAACATATTTTCCCTATATATTTTTATGCAGGAATTGCAGCTGGGCTTGCTTATATTTTATTGGGAGCAGAACTACCCATCATGGGTGCGCAAGTGGGTGTGATGGCTATGGCCATTGCTACGGTAACATTGGCGCCTAGGTATAGACTACTTAAAAATATAGGAAAGGGTATTCCAGTATGGATACTAGCCATGGTTTATCTTATTATACAAGCTTTAACTTTACAAGAAGCAAGCCTTGCTTTAATAATAAGTTATTTAGCTGCGGCTACCACAGGCCTTCTGTATGTAATGTTATTAAATAAAGGCAATGATTTAGGTAAATGGATGCATGAACTTTTACATTTGTTGAATAATAGTTTAGCCCCTAAAAAATAATCATCTCTCATCCTCTCTATGCACATGAAAAAAAAATCTAGGGCAAGAAATTTTGGGAAAAAAGTTTTTCTTTTTTTTAATCTATTGGTTACTTTTTTATTCTTGTATCCGCATTTTTTTACACCCGCTTCATTTATTTGGGTAAACGGTTTTTTAGGTTTGATGGCGCCTTATTTAATTGTCATTGAAATTTTATTATTTATTTTTTGGTTAATCGCTAAGCCTATTATGAGCTTGATTCCTTTAGCAACAATGGTTTTGGGATGGCAGGTAGTATGGTCTGTATTTGCCTGGCATCCAGGCACACCCTTTGCACAAAAAAAGAAAGAAAATATTTTACGTGTATTAAGTTGGAATGTAAAAGGCTTTAATGGTATAACGAATGCTAGTAATTTAAAATTACGCTCCGAGGACATGGCCTATTCTATTCAAAAGTGGAATCCCGACATTATTTGTTTACAAGAGTACAATACCAATGAAAGGCCTAATGATATTGCGAACCATGCAAATTATTTTATAAAAAAATATCCATATAATTTTTTCTCTAAAGATTTTCAAGTTGCTCAAAACGATTATTTTTCAGGTTCCATCATTTATTCAAAATATAAAATACTAAAAGCGGAGCGCATAGCCTTTTTAAGTGGAGAGAGTTTAATTAGTGCCACTCTATTAAAAGGAGATGATACCATTCAAATTTTTACGACGCATCTTGCTTCTTATCGATTCAAGCAAAATGAATTTGATGCGATGATGGATGAGTCTAATGTAACCAACTCTATTTCTTTCAAAGGAAAAAGAGGGGTGCTTCAAAAAATGCGTACTGCTTTTATGCAGCGAGCCATACAAGCAGAACTGGTAAAAGAGCATCTTGCTAAAACCAATTATCCAGCTATTATCACAGGCGATTTTAATGATGTTCCAGGTTCTTATACCTATAAAACAATAAAAGGAAATTGGCAGGATGCATTTTTAGAAAAAGGTTTTGGTGTGGGCGCTACCTATTTAGGCATCACTCCCACTTTAAGAATTGATTATATTTTAGCGAATAGTTCATGGGAGGTAAGGGGTTGGGAATCGATAGATGAAAACCTTAGCGATCATCATATGATCATGGCCGACCTTATTTTGAAGAAGTAGCCCGCTTTATTTTACATAAGATTTATCCTATTTAATTTAAAATAAAATATCTTTGAGGCAATACGAACTATGCCACTTAAATTATACAATTCCCTTACACGTCAAAAAGAAGTTTTTGAACCACTCAACGCACCTTATGTGGGTATGTATGTTTGTGGACCTACGGTAAGTGGAGAAAGTCATTTAGGCCATGCGCGTCCTTTTATCACCTTCGATGTTTTATACAGATATTTAGTGCACCAAGGTTATAAGGTACGCTATGTAAGAAATATTACCGATGCAGGACATTTTGAAGAAGAAGGTAAACAAGCTGAAGATAAAATTGCTACTAAGGCTATTTTAGAAAAATTAGAACCCATGGAACTCGTGCAAAAGTATACACACTTGTATCACTGGGCCATGGAGCAGTTTAATAATTTACCTCCAAGCATTGAACCCACTGCTACAGGACATATTGTAGAGCAAATAGAAATGATTAAAAAAATCATCGCAGATGGTTTTGCTTATGAGGCCAATGGTTCGGTTTATTTTGATGTGATTAAGTATAATGATGTCTATTCTAAAAAAAATCAGCCTTATGGAATTTTAAGTGGGCGTAATTTAGAAGACCAATTAGATACAACGCGTGAACTAGATAATCAAGACGAGAAAAAAAATAAAGTAGATTTTGCTTTATGGAAAAAAGCACCTGCTGAACATATTATGCGTTGGCAAAGCCCCTGGGGGGAAGGCTTTCCGGGCTGGCATATTGAATGCTCGGCCATGGCTACTAAATATTTAGGCAAACAATTTGATATACATGGAGGCGGTATGGATTTACAATTTCCGCATCATGAATGTGAAATTGCACAAAGCACGGTTTGTAACCATGAAATGCCTGCGCGTTATTGGGTACATAATAATATGATTACCATTAACGGTCGCAAGATGGGTAAGAGCTATAATAATGTAGTGAAGCTAAGCGAGCTATTCGATGGTAGCCATCCTATATTAACGCAGGCCTATAGCCCTATGACGGTAAGGTTCTTTATTTTACAAAGTCAGTACCGCGGCACTTTGGACTTTAGTAATGAAGCATTACAAGCATCCGAAAAAGCACTGAAAAGATTAATGGAAGCTTACGAGTGGTTAAAAGCACAAAGCTTTACAAACAATACTAGTGCAAGCGATGCTGCTTTAGATAAACAACTTATCACCTGGGTGAATGAATTAGGTGAATTCATGGACGATGATTTAAATACTGCAAAAGTAGTAGCTAATTTATTTGAAATAGCACCTCTCATTAATTCATTAAAGGATAAGCATATTGCTGCTGACGCCATATCTAGTGCTAGCTGGACCTTCGCACAAATTCAGTTAACTATTTTCATTGAAAATATATTAGGTCTTAAAGTAGAAAACGGTGCCAACCAATTACAATTACATGGAGTGATTCAATTACTTATTGAAATTCGTAAGGACGCTAAGTCTCGCAAGGATTTTGCGACTAGCGATAAAATTAGAAATCAATTAATTTCCATGGGCATTCAAATCAAAGACGAAAAAGACGGGGAAGTAAGTTACAGTCTTGCGTAGTTAAATTTCTTTTATTTATAATTCATTATTAATGATCACAGTCATCCGCATGGGCATGGTTATGCACTCTACAACGCATATGGTTATTGACATGTGCAATAATGATAAAAAAAGCGGCCGGAAATAATAATACTATTTCAATATTTCTAAAAACCAATCTGCTTAACATAAGTGCAATACCCATGGTAAATAAAATAATAGGCCCATAAGAATGATGGTGTTTTTTATAACCATGGTATAAGGAATAGGCACCAATGAAAAAAGAAAGTACAATCATTCCTAACTCGAAGCTAGTATTGTGTAAGATATTAATACCTAATAAGGGCAGGCTACTAAAAAATAGGGGGAGTAATGCGCAGTGAATGGCACAGGCTAGTGAAGCCCCAATACCAATAGCGTCCCAATTCCATTTTTTAAACATAGTGTAAAGATAACCCAATTCTCCCTAAGTCTAATTGCCCTAAAATAATATTACCTTTAGGGTCCAAAACGAATGCGCTATGTCTAAAAAATTGCTTACTTATATTATATTTTTCTCCCTTTTACTAGCTGCATTTTATTATTTCCTTTTTAGAGGTACCGATAACTGGAAAGTACAATTACCTGTTTTAAGTTATGTGCAACCCTTTCATTTTACCAATCAGGATGGCCAGGCTTTTAGCGATAAAGAATTACTGAATAAAATTACAGTGGTTGAATATTTTTTTACTACTTGTAAAGGTATTTGCCCAAAGCTGAATACCAACATGAAAGATATTTATAGTATTTATAAAAATGATCCCGATTTTCAAATTGTCTCACATACCTGTAACCCAGGCACAGACTCAGTTCCAGTACTTAAAAGATATGCCGATTCTTTAGGCGTAGACACTAAAAAATGGGTTTTCTTAACTGGAAGAAAAGACAGTTTATATTTAATGGCTCGTGGCTCATATTTATTAGACGATCCAAAAAACAATGTAGAAAAAATAGAAGATCAATTTATACATACTCAATTTTTTGCTTTAATTGACAGAGAAGGAAAAGTAAGAGGTAAAATTTACGATGGTTTAAAAACTTTAGAAATAGAACAACTTAAGCAAGACATCTCTAAATTATTAAAAGATAAAAAATAGCCCATGATTTTTGTAACAGGTGCCAGCGGACTCGTGGGTTCTCATTTAATACAATCTTTAGTTGCTAAAGGAAAAGCAGTAAGGGCCTTATACCGTAATCAAATACCTAGTTTTAAAGGGGCTGAAAAAGTAAACTGGGTAGCTGGCGATTTATTAGATGTATCGGCACTTACAGATGCTATGCAAGGCGCAACACATGTTTATCACTCAGCTGCCATTGTTTCTTTTTCTCCAAGTAAAGCCGCGATGATGATAAAGGCGAATCAAGAAGGCACTGCGAATGTTGTGAATATTTGTCTTGATCAAAAAGTAGAGAAGCTTGTTTTTGTAAGTTCGGTGGCGGCACTTGGAAGAATTAGAGAAGATGTCCCTATTGATGAATCCATGCATTGGACGCCTGAAACAAGTAATAGTATTTATGGAAAATCGAAGTACTTAGCAGAAATGGAAGTATGGAGAGGGATGGCGGAGGGATTAAATATAGCTATTGTAAACCCGGTAATTATATTTGGTGCAGGAGATTGGAACAAAGGCTCCTCTGAAATTTTTAAATCGAGTTATAATCAGTTCCCTTGGTATACTAATGGTATCAGCGGTTTCGTGGATGTTATAGATGTGATTGATGCTATGCAATTATTAATGGATAGCCCTATTGTGGGGGAGCGTTATATTATTAGTGCAGAAAATTTAAGTTATCAAACAGTGTTTACTAAAATTGCCAATGCATTTTCTAAAAAACCTCCTACTAGAAAAGTAACCCCTTTACTAGCAGCTATTGTTTGGAGATTAGAGGCTATTAAATCTTTGTTTACGGGGAAAACACCACTACTTACTAAAGAGACGGCGGCTACTGCACAGGCCAAAGTGTATTTTAATAATGAGAAATTTTTAAAGGCCTTTCCGTCTTTTAAATATCGAAGTATGGATAGCACTATAAAAAGAGTAAGTGCAGAATTAACTGAAATGCATCAGCTTAAGTAAGTTATTCTCTCTATTACTCACTCTAAAACTTTCATCATTACTCTTACTCAATTATTCCTTCTCCATAATTTTTTTCCAAAGCTGAGGAATACGACGAATCCAAACCAGCTCCCTTCGTTTAATAGAAGCATCTTCGGCTGGAAAGCCCATATATACTTTATTACCTTCTATACTTGATAAAACAGCTGCCTGAGATAAAACCACTGCATTTTCTCCAATGGTCAATGTTTTATTCACCCCGGCCTGACCCCAAATAGTCACACCCGACTTTATTTTAACCCCCCCTGCAATACCCACTTGTGCTGCAAATAAACAGTTGGCCTCAATTTGGGTATCATGTCCAATATGTACCATATTGTCAATCTTGGTACCCATACCTATAATAGTGTCTCCACTTACGCCTCTATCCACCGTACAGCAGGCCCCTATTTCCACCTTATTTTCAATAATCACTCTACCACAGCTTAGTAGCTTTTTATACCAGGAGGCACGGTTCTTTTTGGAGTTATAATAGAAGGCATCGCTACCAATCACCGTTCCAGCTTGTATAATAACTTCATCACCTATAATAGTGTCTGCAAGTAGGGTAACATTTGGGTAAATCAAACAATTTTTTCCAATAATAACATTCGCTCCAATAAATACATGTGGCATGATAACAGTACCCTCACCAATGATGGCAGTTTCATGTATTGCTTTATCACTTAATTGTAAAGGTTTAAAATGCTGTACAATTTTTATATAGGCTTCAAAAGGGTCTTCGCAATATAATAATGCCTTACCTGCTGGTATACTTACCTCTTTATTATTAATAATAATACAAGTAGCAGCACTATTTAAGCATGTATCATAATATTTTGGATGATCTACAAATACAATATCACCAGTTTCTACTTGATGAATTTCATTCACTCCAGTAATTTCTAAAGAGGTATTACCTATTAATTCAGAGGAGGTTAAGGTTGCTAACCATTTAACCGAAACGGGTGCAGAAAGCTTCATATGTATGTTTTTGGCCTAAATCAAAGGTAACGAGGCTTTTTTGTAAAAAAATCTTTTTCACCTATTTCTCCATAAAAAGATGGCCTTATTTTATAATAATTTTATAATAAAAGTAAAAACATTTATAGCATGAATTTAAAATCACATTTTCTGAAACCCTTTATTCATAGGTATTTCAGAGAATTTAATTTTTATTGTATCTTATAATTCATATTTATTTCAGCTATAAAATTCTATATAATTTATTTTTTAAAACATCCATAAAATGCCCATTTGTGGATAACGTCAATAAATTTGTTTAAAATATTTTTTGAATTAGAAAAAAGTATATTTAATATTGTGAAGGGAATCTGATTCCCGTACTTACTAACCCATCTATATACGAGGTCCTCTTGAGCATTCAGGGGGACTTTGTTATTAAAAGAACTACTACATTGAGCGACTACTATTTATTATATAAACCCTTTCAAGTATTGTCGCAATTCACGACGACCGATAATAAATTATGCTTAAAAGATATTGTAGAAGTTGCTAAAGATGTTTATCCAGTAGGAAGATTAGATTATGATAGTGAAGGACTATTGTTTCTAACAAACGATACCAAAATGAATCATCAACTATTGCATCCAAGCTTTGAACATAAAAGAACATACTTAGTACAAGTAGAGGGTGCTATCACAACAGAGGCTACCAAGCAGCTCGCTAAGGGAGTATCTATTAATGTGAATGGTATTAAGTATAATAGCCAGCCTGCGGTACTAAGTCTGTTAGAGGCCAACCCTGCGGTACCTGAAAGAAACCCACCCATACGCTTTAGAAAATCTATCCCTACTTCTTGGGCCCAGATTGAACTTACAGAAGGTAAGAATAGACAGGTGCGTAAAATGTTTGCAGCCGTAAATTTTCCCGTACTTCGATTAATTCGTTCTCAAATAGGCAGTTTCACTATAAAGGACATGCAGCCCAGCGATTTAATCCATTTAAGTCATCAGGAGGTTCAAGAAGGCTTCTTTCGTTAATTGACTGCTAAGTTTTACTTTTGCAGTAATAATATATAATCAATGAGTCAATCGCTATCAGAACAGGAAATTATAAGACGTGAAAAATTACAGCATTTAGAGGCGGCAGGTATTAATCCCTATCCCGCTCCTTTATACCCCGTTTCTCATTATTCTAATGATATTAAAGAAAACTATACAGAAGAAAACAAGGAAAAATATGCGGCTGTCTGTGTAGCAGGCAGAATTATGAGTGTGAATGATAAGGGCAAGGTATTGTTTGTTAAAATACAAGACGATAAAGGCATTTTACAATTATATATTAAGAGAGATGAAATTTGTCCAGGTGATGACAAGTCTTATTGGGACGCCATTACTAAAAATGGCATGGACCTAGGCGATATTATTGGATCTACGGGATATGTATTTATTACAAAAACAGGTGAGACCTCTGTTCACTCTAGCACAGTTACATTATTAGCAAAATCTTTAAAGCCACTTCCGGTGGTGAAAAGAGATGAAGAAGGAAATGTATTTGATGCAGTAACCGATCCTGAATTTAGATATCGTCAACGCTATGCCGATTTAATTATAAATCCTTCTGTAAAAGAAACTTTTGCAAAGCGTACTTTACTCATGACCACTATTCGTGAATTTTTAAATAGCCGTGGTGCATTAGAAGTAGATACACCTGTACTACAAGCTATCCCAGGAGGCGCTGCAGCAAGGCCTTTTGCGACACACCACAATGCATTAGATGTTCCATTTTATTTGCGTATTGCCAATGAATTGTATTTGAAAAGATTAATTGTGGGTGGCTTTGAATGGGTATATGAATTTAGTAGAAACTTTAGAAATGAAGGAATGGACCGTACCCATAATCCAGAGTTTACTGTTTTGGAATGGTACACGGCGTACAAAGATTATTTATGGATGATGGAACTCACAGAACAACTATTTGAAAAAATTGCGATGACCCTTCATGGCAAAACCGAATTAACAGTGGGCGATAAAACGATTAATTTTAAAGCACCCTATAGACGCATTAGTATTATTGAAGCCATTCAAGAAAATACAGGTATTGATATTACAGGTATGGATGAAGCAGCATTAAGAGAAGTTTGTAAAAAATTACATATTGATGTAGCGCCTACTATTGGTAAGGGTAAATTAATAGATGAAATTTTTGGATCGACTAGTGAACCTAAATACATTCAACCTACTTTTATTATTGACTATCCTATTGAAATGAGCCCGCTTACTAAAAAGCATCGCAGCAAGGAAGGCCTAGTAGAGCGTTTTGAGTTAATGGTGAATGGAAAAGAATTAGCCAACGCTTACACGGAGTTAAACGACCCTATTGATCAACGCAAGCGTTTTGAAGAGCAGTTAGGCTTAATGGAGCGTGGCGATGACGAAGCCATGTTTATTGACCACGATTTTTTAAGAGCATTAGAATATGGAATGCCACCTACTTCAGGTATTGGCATTGGTATAGATAGATTATGCATGATGATGTTGAATCAACCCTCTATTCAAGATGTGTTGTTCTTCCCTCAAATGCGCCCCGAGAACTATGAATAAAAGCTTAAAAAATGTAAGCTTTTATTCATTACGTCTCTAATGATTTTTAAAAAGGAGAACCTTTGGGTTCTCCTTTTTATTTATACGCTTCTTTTACTAACTTGTCTCTATAATAAATCAAGGCACCCGTTTATGGGGAGAAGATGCGAATGCATCTGATTTATGAAAAAATCATTAGATAAAATTATAGAGATTAATAAATTTTTTATTTAATCTCTATAATTTAACGCTGGTTTTATATCACCTAGTAATGCTTTGTATTTATAATCTCCTTTAGATTTAGTAAATTCTTCCATGGCTTTTGCAAGTAATGCAGGACTGCTCATTAAATCAATGGCGGTAAGTGCCATTGTTTTACTTGCTACTAACATTCCTTTCGTACCAATTTCAGTTCCACCAGAAGCCACTGCCTGCCAGCTATGTGCAGCAGTTCCTGGAACCCATGTTGCTGCGCGTAAACCAACAGTAGGTAAGGCATAGCTAACATCACCTACATCGGTAGAGCCACTATTACCCTCGTTGATATAAGTTAATGGTTTTACTTGAGCAGCAGTTGCGATATCTACCGGAGCAACCATTGTTGGTTGAATTTTTTTAGCAAAAGCAATTTCTTCTTCTGTATAAGTTACGCCTCCCACTTTATCTAAGTTGGCTTGCATTGTTTCTGCAAGTGTCTTATTAATTAATAAGTCGTGCGTACCACCAATGATATCATAACTAAATTTTGTTCCAGTTCCTAATGCGGCACCTTCTGCAGCTTTCACTACTCTATCAAAAATTTCAACAACATCTTTACGTTTTGGATGACGCACATAATAATATACTTCTGCAAAATCAGGAATCACATTAGGTGCTTTACCACCATTAGTGATTACATAATGAATTCTAGTTTCTTGAGGAATATGTTCACGCATCATGTTTACCATATTATCCATGGCCTCCACTGCATCAAGCGCAGATCTGCCTTGTTCTGGAGCAGCGGCAGCATGCGCTGAAATACCATAAAATTTAAACTTAGCAGACTTATTTGCTAAGGCACTTGTTGTAGTGACTGCATTAGCATCATCAGGATGCCAATGAATTACCGCATCTAAATTATTGAAGAGTCCGGCTCTTACTAAAAACACTTTACCACTTCCGCCTTCTTCTGCAGGTGTTCCAAAAACTTTAATAGTACCTTTTAATTTACCAGCAGCTATTAATTCTTTAATGGCAATACCAGCAGAGACGCTTGCAGTTCCAAATAAATGGTGTCCACAAGCATGGCCAGCATTTTTTCCAACAATGGGATCTCTTTCAGCAGATGTAGATTGATTGATCCCAGGCAAGGCATCATACTCGGCTAAAATACCAATGGCAGGACTGCCTGTACCATAAGTAGCCACAAAGGCAGTTGGAATACCCGCAACACCGGTTTCAACAGTGAAACCAGCGTCTTTTAAATGTTGAATATGTAGTGCAGCACTCTTTACTTCTTTATAACCTACTTCTGCATATTCCCATATTTGCAGGGCTGTTTTTTTATCTGCTTCATAGGCACTATTCAAAGCAGCTAGTGCAGCTCCTTTATTTGCATTTATTTGTTGGGTAGCAGGATCTATTTTTGTTTTCTTTTGCGCCATTACTTGTAAACTAAATAGTACGCATGCTAATAATAAAATTCTTTTCATACTTGTTTCTTTAAATTGAAATAAAAAATGTTTTATAAAATATTATAAAAATAAATCGTAATATAATTTAGCCCCCGGTACTACTGAATAATGTGCTAGGTCGGTGATACCCTCTGCCGCCAATACTTCTTCATCAATAAATAATTTTCCCGTGTAGGCTAATTTTTCTTTACTTAAAATATAAAAGGCGGCATCTGCAATAATATCGGTGGTTCTACTCATATTCGCTAAGGCCTGTCCACCTAGTAAATTGCGCACAGCTGCTGTATCTATGGTAGTTCTAGGCCATAAAGAATTACAAGCAATATTATCATTTTTAAATTCTTCTGCCCAACCCAAGGTCATCATGCTCATATCATATTTTGAAATAGTATAAGCCACATGTGGTCCTAACCATTTTGGTGCTAAATTAATAGGAGGAGATAAAGTTAAAATATGTGCATGCGTCGATTTTCTTAAATAAGGTAGCGCGTGTTGAACCATTAAAAAAGTACCGCGTACATTAATGCTATGCATTAAATCAAATCGTTTACTTGGGGTACTCGCTGTATCTGTTAATTGAATAGCGCTTGCATTATTAATGAGTATATCAATGCCTCCAAATTTTTCTACCGCTTGTTTTACAGCACTGGCAATTTGTGCTTCGTCTCGAATATCTACTTGCACTGCTAATGCTTTTACGCCCATTGCTTCTACTTCAGCAGCGGCTGTAAAAATAGTACCTCCTAAGCGGGGATCCTCTTCTACCGACTTTGCTGCAACCACAATATTGGCGCCAGCTGCAGCCAATTTCAAAGCCATTGCTTTTCCAATGCCTCTGCTACCGCCCGTAATAAATACGGTTTTACCTTTTAATGACATATCTATTTATTTAAAAAATTACTAATCACTTTTTCGGTTTCAGTACATGCTGTTGTTAAGTCATTGTTTTGAATAATGACATTAAACTGCTTACTAAAACTTATTTCAAAGGCTGCTTTGTCTAAACGAATTTGTATATTTTCTGCAGTCTCTGTTTTTCTGTTTTCTAATCTTTGTTTTAAAACTTCAATAGAGGGCGGCATAATAAAAATTGACAAACAATTTTCTGCTAATTGTTTTTGAATTTTAATCGCGCCTTTCACATCAATATCTAAAACAGGAATTTTACCTAAATCCCAAATACGTGTTAACTCCGATTTTAAAGTACCATAATACAGCCCTTCATAGACCATCTCGTATTCTAAAAAATCATTTTGATAAATATGCCCTTCAAATTTGGTAGGGGAAATAAAATGGTATTCAACACCGTCTTTTTCATTGCCTCTGGGTGCTCTTGTGGTGGCCGATACAGAAAATGATAACTGCGGTAATGTATTTAATAAATAAGAAGCAATAGAGGTTTTTCCAGCACCCGAGGGAGCTGTTAAAATAATTACTTTTTCTAGGTTCTGGGGCATCCTTATTAATTTAGAAGGTAGATTTTTCCTCGCTCTAAATTACACAAATACTACCTAAATAAATAATTATACTGAGGGCTAGTAAAAATCTAAATATGATGTATATTTAGTAGTAGAAAAAATTAATGTTAACTAATAATAGCCTTATGCAAAAACAACTATTTACGTATTTATTAGTGCTACTTGCCTTTATAGCACAAGCACAAAAGCCTGGCGAGGAAACGGCACCTAAAACTGCTGCTAAATCGGAAGATAAAAACCCAAATTTTAAAAGAGAGCTTTCTTTAGAAGCTAAAACTGAAAATAAAGGAGAAGTGACTATTAAGGGACAAAAAGTACCTTATAGAGTAGTTACCGGAACCATGCCTGTCTGGGATGAGGAAGGAAAAGCCATCGCGGGTTTATTTTATGTTTACTATGAGCGTACCGATGTAACCAATAAAGATGAGCGACCGCTGGTTATTTCTTTTAACGGTGGTCCGGGTACTGCCAGTGTTTGGATGCACTTAGGCTATACTAGTCCTAGAAAATTAAAAATTGATGATGAAGGTTATCCTATTCAACCTTATGGCTTCGAAGAAAATCCTAATTCCATTATTGATGCTGCAGATATTGTCTACATCGATCCAGTGAACACAGGCTTCTCTCGTATCTTAGATAAAGCAGTACCTACTTCTAAATTTTTTGGAGTGAACGCCGATGTAAAATATTTAGCAGATTGGATTAATACTTTTGTTGGAAGAAATAAACGTTGGGCTTCTCCTAAATTTTTAATTGGAGAAAGTTATGGTACAACGCGTGTTTCTGGTTTGTCTTTAGAATTACAAAACAGACATTGGATGTATTTAAATGGAGTGATATTGGTATCACCTACTGATTTAGGTATTAAGCGTGAAGGCCCTGCCAGTGCAGCTTTACGCGTTCCTTATATGGCAGCCACTGCTTGGTACCATAAAAAATTAGCTGCCGATTTACAATCCAAAGACTTAACTGCTTACTTACCAGAAGTTGAAGCCTTTACGGTGAATGAATTAATGCCAGCCATTGCACAAGGCGGTGTTTTAAATGCAGAGAAGAAAAAAGAAGTGATCAAAAAACTTGCCCGTTATATTGGTATTGGTGAAACAGAGGTAACGCGTTATAGTATGACCATTCCTTTTGATTATTTTTGGAAAGAACTTTTACGCGATAAAGGAAAAACGGTGGGTCGTTTAGATTCTCGTTATATTGGAATTGATAAATTAGATGCAGGAGATAATCCCGACTACAATGCAGAGCTTACTTCATGGGAGCATTCTTTCACGCCCGCTATTAATATGTATCTAAGAGATGAGTTGGGTTATAAGACCGATTTAAACTATTATATTTTTGGCCCTACCTTCCCTTGGGATAATACCAATAACCATACTGGGGACGACTTACGTCAAGCCATGATGCAAAACCCTTATTTACATTTATTGGTACAATCGGGTTATTACGATGGTGCTTGTGATTATTTTAATGCAAAATATAATATGTGGCAAATGGATCCTGCAGGAAAAATTCAAGACAGAATGTTTTGGGAAGGCTATCGCAGTGGACATATGATGTATTTGCGCAAAGAAGATTTAGCTACGAGCAACGATCATTTAAGAGCCTTTATTAAAAAGAGTATACCCAAACTAGGAACACCAGCGAAATTCTAGTTCATAAAATAGTTGAAATAAAAAACCCATCTCGCAGAAGCTTGATGGGTTTTTAATATCTCGAAATTCTTTTTTAAAAACGTTTTTTAAAATTGCGGTTATTGTTGTTGCGTCCGCCACCGCCACCGCCTGGTCCACTAGGTCCACGTCCACCGCGATTATTATTGTTGCGATTACCCTGCCAACGACCCCCTGCTGGGCGGTACTCATCTCTTTCAAAATTTTGATTGCGATGTTTGATATAAGGGGTATTGCTAAATTCAAGTTCACCACCAGTAATAGCGTTTAACTCTCCTCTAATGGTATCATCTTGTACTAATTCTTTATGCCAGTTGCTATATGCGAGTTTCATGTAATGTGCAATAGCATGCGCAAAACCTGCTTTTTTCTCTTGGTCTTGTTCAGCCATCGCTTTATCAATCACCAATTCTAGGTTCTTCCCTAAATGGGCATATTTAATTTTACGCTTAGGGTAAGGAATGGGATCGGGCTTCTGCTTATAGGTTTCCTTGGTAGGAATGGGATAAGGGCTATCCACGTCCAATTGGAAATTGCTCATAAAAAACAGGTGATCCCATAATTTATGCTTGTAGTCTTCGATATTTTTTAGCTGAGGAGTCAAAAAGCCCATTAGTTCAATGACTACCTGCGCCTGCTCCAGTCTTTTGGCACGATCTTCAATGGTCATCAAATGATCCACCATCTTATGCACGTGACGTCCGTACTCTCTCATCCCCATTAAGCTTCTTGCTGTATTGTATTCCATGTATTTATTACTTCTCGAGTAACAAATGTAAGGATTTATTTTATCTTCGTACCATGGAGGCACTGATACAACAAATAGAAACCATCACGAAAGAAATCCAAAACACCGTGGCTACGACCAGCGCCGAGGTGGAAGCTTTCCGAATTAAATACTTGGGAACCAAAGGTTTGGTAAAAAATATGATGGGCGAGATGAAATCCGTGCCCAATGAACAGAAAAAGGAATTCGGTCAAATCCTAAATGCTTTTAAGGTAGCCGCAGAAGAAAAATTAGAAATATTAGTAGCTGCATTAGGAGATACCAGCACCTTAGATACAAGTATTGATACAAGTTTACCGGGTGATGAATTTACGGTAGGTACAAGACATCCTTTGAATTTAGTGCGCAATCAAATGGTGTCTATATTTAAGAGATTAGGTTTCGCTGTTGCAGAAGGACCAGAGATAGAAGATGATTGGCATAATTTCGGTGCGATGAATTTACCAGCCGATCATCCAGCGCGTGATATGCAGGATACTTTTTATGTAGAAGAAGCGACGCAGGAAAATGCATCTTGGTTATTAAGAACACATACTTCAAGTGTACAAGCAAGAGTGATGGAAACACAGAAACCACCTATTCGTGTGATTTGTCCAGGCCGTGTGTACCGTAATGAAACTATTTCAGCAAGAGCGCATTGTTTTTTTCATCAAGTAGAAGGTTTATACATTGATGAAAATGTAAGCTTTGCAGATTTAAAACAAACACTTTATTTTTTCGTACAAGAAATGTTTGGCAAAGATGTGAAAGTAAGGTTCCGTCCAAGTTATTTTCCTTTTACAGAACCTAGTGCAGAGATGGATATTAGTTGTCAAATATGTAGTGGTAAAGGTTGTAATATTTGTAAACATACAGGATGGGTAGAAATTTTAGGTAGCGGTATGGTGCATCCGAATGTGTTAAAAAACTTTGATATAGATCCTGAAAAGTATACTGGCTTTGCTTTTGGTATGGGCGTAGAAAGAATTGCGCAATTAAAATACCAAGTAAACGATTTACGTTTATACTCTCAAAACGACTTGCGCTTTTTGCAACAGTTTAAGAGTGTCTGATAAATAATTATGTTACATAACACCAAGGGTATTGTTTTACGCGTCACAAAATATGGTGATACGAGTATTATCATGACGGCCTATACCGAACTTTTTGGTGTACAACAATACATGGTTAAAGGAGTGAGAGTCACCAGTAAAAAAGGGGCGAACAAGGGAGTGTTTTATCAACCCGCTGCTATTTTACAAATGGAAGTATATCATTCACCTATGAAGCAATTGCAAATGGTGAAAGAAGTGAGTTGGGACTTTGTTTATCAAAATGTGTATTCCGATATACTACGCAATGCAGTAGCTACTTATATTGTAGAGGTCTTGCAACAAACCATGCAACCCGAACCACATCCTGAATTATTTTATTTAATAGAAGATACTTTTAAACAATTAGATAAAGGCGGTCCAAGTTTAGTGGGCAACCTGCCTATTTATTTTTTAATTCATTTAAGTCAAACCATGGGCTTTGGACTGCAAGGAAAATATTCTGCTAACACACCTGTGTTAGATGTGCGTGAAGGACAGTTTGTACAGAAAGTGCCCGCGCATCCATATTTTTTAGAAGGCTTAGAAGCGCAAACGGCTTCTAGTTTTTTACAAGTGCAATTTTACAATGACTTAGATTCCATTAATTTAACTGGCGTACAAAGAAAAAAAATATTGGAACTGTTTCAGTTATCCTTAAGCTGGCACTATAAAAAATTTAGTGAAATAAAATCTCTACCTATTTTACAAGAGGTTTTGAAATAAAATATATCTTATGAAAATGAAAATTATCGTATCGGCTATTTTATTACTACTAACAGTTGGCAAAAGTTTTGCCCAAATAAATAAGCCTATGAATACAATAAATACCATTGACTATCAAGCGCACCGTGGTGGCAGGGGCCTAATGCCTGAAAACACTATTGCTGCTATGTTAGCGGTCATGGATAACAAAAAAGTAACTACCCTTGAAATGGATTTAGCCATTACCAAGGATAAGCAAGTAGTGGTTTCACATGATCCTATTTTAAATCCTTTAATAACTACTAAGCCCGATGGAAGTTTTATTAAGGCAACAGAACTGAATAAAAATATAATTTATCAAATGGATTATGCCACACTTGCAAAATATGATGTGGGTTTAAAAATGCATCCAGGTTTTACGAGCCAAAAAAAATTAGCGGCAGTTATTCCAACACTTAGTAGTTTAATAGATAGTGTTGAAGAAAAGTCGAAGACTATAGGTAGAAAAATGAATTATAATATTGAGATAAAATCGGTGGAGGGTAATGATGATACTGAACATCCAGCGCCCGATGAGTTTGTAGAATTAGTGGTTAGCACTTTACAAAAGAAAAATATTTTAGATAGAACAAGTTTACAAAGTTTTGATCTAAGACCACTTCGAGTGCTGCATGAAAAATATCCAAGTATTAAAACTGCTTATTTAGTATTTGGTGCAGATTGTGCTAATGCTGAAAAGCAAATTTCGTTACTAGGTTTTCAGCCTACTATTTATAGTCCAGAATATAAATATGTAAATCAAGCCATGATTGACTACTGTCATCAAAAAAATATTCAAGTCATTCCTTGGACGGTGAATACCAAAGAAGAAATAAATGCTTTGATAGAATTAAAGGTAGATGGAATTATTACTGACTATCCGAATTTATTTTAGGACACTATAGCATCGGGACACTATACCATCGGGTAAGGGAAACTACTTACTAGTTTAACCTTCATTCCTTCTTTAGATGATTTTCTGGCAGCTTCAATAATTTCAAGCACATGTAAAGAATGTAATACATTAATACGTGGCTCTATATTTTTAGATAATGCAGCTGCTATTCGCGTAGCGCCTTCCTGCCATTGATAGCCACCGTCATCTGTTTGATGTACTTGTGGAGGTTCTGTCCAAGAATTGTCTAAGACTACATTTTTAGGTTCCCAATCATAACCAATCAATCGCATATTACCTTTGTCTCCAAAAATTTGTATGCTATGCAAGGTTTGGTTTTTGGCTTCATGCCCAAAGGGGTCAAAATAATTAAAACCACACATGATATGACTTATTACTCCATTATCATGTTCTAATAATATATGTGCATTGTCTTCTTCTTTTACTTGCACTATCCCTTTTTCATCAATCTCTCTTTCTTTATTTACAATACTGGTCATGGCCATCACCGATTTTGCAGGGCCTAATAATCCAGTAAGCGTAGCCATATTATACACACCTAAATCGGGCATGCTGCCACCTAGTGGTTCATAAAAAAAGGATGACCAAGTAGGACCCGTATGTCCATACTGCCCATGCGCACTGGCTAGTTTTCCAAGCTTTCCCTCCTGAATGGTTTTACTCATAAATTCAAACTGTGGGCTAGTGACTACTGCAGGTGCTCCCCAAATTCTTACGCCTTTTAATTTTGCATAGTCTACTAATGCTTTTCCTTCTGCATAAGTATTCGCTAAAGGTTTTTCACTCCATACATTTTTACCTGCCCCAAGGGCTATTTTATTTAAGGCACCATGCATTTGCATATCGGTTAAGGTCAACATTAAATCAAAAGCATTTCCTTTTAATAATGCATCAATATGATTATAAGTACTAGCACCAATATTGTATTTTTTATTCTGCGCCTCTGCCCTATCTTGTTTAATATCACAAAGACTTACTATTTTAACTAAGGGAGAACTTTGTAAATGAACAATATATCTATTGCTTACACTTCCACAACCAATAATGGCTACTCTAATTATTTTTTCTTCCTCTTTAGCGAATAATTCTATACTACTTAATAATAAAGCAGCACTGGCCATAGAAGTTTTTTGTAAAAAGGCAGCCCTTGTTAATGAATCACTCATATCTGAAAAATTGAATAATAAATTTAAATAATTCTTTTGGAAATACTGGTGTTTTGTAATTGACCATCTGCACTAATTCCTTCTATCAAAACAATTCCAGGTTTTTTTCCTTTTTCAAAACTACCCAAGCCTTTTTCCATTTGTAAAGCCCGCGCCCCATTCATGGTAGCCCAGCTCAGCATTTCAGCAAGTGGAATAGAAGGACTGTGTTTTTGAATGGTTTTTAATTCATCCAATATATTTAAAGACCAATTACTTGCATAGCTATCGGTACCTATGACAATCTCAGCTCCACTTGCACGAAGTAATTCAATAGGTGGCATGGTTTGTTCAATGTACTGGTTTGCATTCGGACATAAACACCAAAAGCTATGGGGCATTTCTTTTTGAACAGCTTTAATATCTTCCTTACTGGTAAAACTATTATGCACTAAAATACTTCTAGCTGCTTTTTTAAAATAAGGCAGCACCGATTGTAAACTACTGAGTCCCGTGGCTTCAAAAAAATCAAGCGGTACTTTTGTTCTTTCATACATACCTAAAAAGGAACCCGATTTTTTTTCAAAGAATTCATTTTCATCTATTGTTTCTTGATTATGCATTGTAATGGTATGCGCACCAAAATAATTAGATAGTAATTTCCATAAATTAAAACTTACTGAATAGGGTGCATGGGGTACTAATGATGCACGAATGCAATTTTGTTCAAATGCTTCTTGTATTTTCAAGCCCGCATTTATTTTATCATCAGACCTGGTTGGATCTAAATCATACAACTCCACAAAACTATAATAAGCTAGTTTGTGTTTTTGTTTTATACTAAGTGTGTCAAGTGTATTACAAATATCTCCTACCGCTACAATTCCATTATTATACATTTCATCTTCTGCCGAACGAATGGCCTGCTGAATAATTGTATCCTCTACTTTTCGTAAACCCACAATTTGTTTTACAAATTCTTGTAATCCTGAATGCGCAGGAATCATGCCCTTCATGTGAGATAATTCTAAATGGCAATGTGCATTGATAAAACCAGGTGAAAGTATGCCCTCGAAATTTTGCACTTCATCTCCGGCATCTTCTATTCCTACCAAGGCCTCAATGGTCCCATCCTTTTGGGTGATTAAAACCAGCTGGTCCTCCAAAAGCTCGGTGCCCGTAAAAATTTGAGTAGCTTGAAATTTTTGATACATAAAGTCCTTAAAAATAAATCAGATTCTTTGATTTAAAGCATTAAACTTTTGCTTAATTTCAAAGTCAAATGAAAAAAATATTTATGAAAAAGTATCTACTTATTCTTTCTCTATCCTTGATGGTATTTGCATGTAGCAAGTCCAATGAAGTTATTTCAGATGAGATTGCATTTAATGATGCCATCGTCTTGACTGAGACAACAACCCCGCTTACCGAAACTAGTTTAAGTCAAACCGCCTCTGCCAATGTTACTATGGAAGCTAAAACAGCAGGCCCGAAAATGACTAAGGAAGAAATCAAATCTTTTATTAAAGGATGGCTTGCATTGTCAAAAGAAGAAAAAAAGGCGAAGTTTAACAGCTTAACTAAGCAGCAGAAAAAAATTCTATTCATTTTTCATGCAATTCATAAGAAACAAAAAGCTGGGTAATTCCATACTATTATATAAGTAATGGTTCAAATACATGATTTGAACAGAAAAAAGAGTGTCAATGAATAGGCACTCTTTTTTATTTGTACACGTAACTGATTGATTTTCAGCACCTATTTAGTATCATCTATTTAACGATACAAAAATATTATTGATTATCAATTAGTTACAAAGACACGATATAAAAACAAAGCCCAAATTATTGGGAAAAGACAAAATCCCCCCGTACCTTCGCCCTCCCTTATAAAACAGGGATATTTTATGGCTGACGGGATAGCGCAGCCTCATTAAAACAAAGAATTATGAGTAAACTACATTTCACCACGAAGCACGCCAACGCGGCTACCGTTAAACATGGCTGGTACATTGTTGATGGTACTAATCAAACCGTAGGACGTATTGCTTCAAAAATCGCAGCTGTTCTACGTGGTAAGAACAAAGCTTATTACACACCGCACGTTGATTGCGGAGACTATGTAATTATTATTAATGCAGAAAAAGTAAAGTTGACTGGAAACAAATTCCACGATAAACAATACTTAAACTATTCTGGTTACCCAGGTGGTAAGAAAGAAGAAGCTGCTGAAGATTTAATCAAGCGTCGTCCAGAAGTAATTATGGAAAGAGCGGTTAAAGGTATGTTACCTAAAAATCGTTTAGGACGTAAGATGGTTAAGAAATTGTTTGTGTATGCTGGTGATAAACACCCACATACTGCACAACAACCTAAAGAATTTAAATTTTAATTAATTCCAAATATAAATAAATGGAAAAGCAAACAAATGCAGTTGGTCGTCGTAAGGAAGCAGTAACACGCGTCTTTGTTA
>Ga0209296_1001044_pt1 | contig 22285 bp, 38 predicted proteins | sample S_130206_EF_Meta_FD_187319 | JGI IMG/M metagenome (GOLD analysis project Ga0209296, IMG submission 187319) | Freshwater microbial communities from Lake Simoncouche, Canada to study carbon cycling - S_130206_EF_MetaG (SPAdes) (version 2) | ecosystem: Environmental > Aquatic > Freshwater > Lake ...
ATTTGGTAAATAAGAAATAATTTCGTATATTTGTATAAATAAAATTAGTTATGAAACAATTTAAAGATTTAGAATTTGTAAAACATCCCAATCACATTGAGGGTGTTCAGGCCCGTATCACATTTGAAAATGGGTATGGTGCTAGTGTAGTTAAAAGTCCTTACACTTATGGTGGTAAGGATGGATTGTATGAGTTGGCAGTATTGGATAGTGATGGTAACTTAACATACGCTACATCTGTTACTGATGATGTAATTGGGTACTTAAGACCGGAAGATGTAACTGATGTAATGGCCAAAATACAACAACTATAAGATGTATTCTAACGACAATATATTAAGAGGTACAAAAAGGAAAGCATATTCAGCATCCAAAGTAAGAAAGATGCGTAGTGATAGGTTACTTACTAAGGCTAAGAAGGATGGAGTTAGTAATGACCAGGTCCAACATTATTTAGGTAAGTTACAAGCTGCCGGACATATGAGATTAGGTGGTATGACTTCGTTTGATGTTAAGAGTGAAAAAACTGCAAATGAACTTAGTGAAAATATTATAAACACTACTACCATTAAATTCAATACGCATGTAGAGAAGGGAATGGGTGAGAGACCGCATATGACTGGGTACTTAACTTCGGCTAGTGATAGTGATAAACAATATAAATTAAAAGGTTGGTTTAATGAGGATGGAACATTCCGAATTGAACTTGTAAATTAAAAAATAAAAATATGTTAATAAAGAATTTTGTAAACTTTGTAAAAAGTAAAGGTGAATATAATGTAGGTGTTATATTAGATATTGGTTCTAGAGATTTAGAACAAAGTATTGAATTTAGCTCGGTATATCCAAACGCTAAAATATATGCGTTTGAACCAAACCCAGAACAATATAAAATATGTGCAGATAAGGCATTAAACCATCCTAATATTAAAACTTTTAATATAGCCATATCCGATAAAAAGGGAACGGCTCAGTTTTATAAAACAATTGGTAATATTGGAGCATCATCTTTATTAGAACCAATTTCAATTCCATTTTCATCCACAAATGAAGTACATGTAATTAATGTTCAAACTGATACTTTGGAAAATTGGTTGGTTGAAAATAATGTAGATAAGATTGATTTGATGTGGATGGATACACAAGGTACTGAATTGACAGCTTTACAAAATATGGGAGAGCATCTTAAAAAAGTTAAGTTCTTACATTGTGAAGCATCTCCACAAGGATACTATAAAGGACATATTCTTAAAGATGAGTTAGAAACATTTTTAATTGGTATGGGATTTGAAATAGAATTCCACGAATCATATCATCCATTTGGTGAAGGTGATGTGTTCGCTGTTAATAAAAATATCTAAGATGTCTTATAATAAATTCAGATGGTGGACTAAGGGTAGACCTAATAAGCCACTTAAAGCTGACGCTCCTTTGTTGTTGAAAATTCGTAATGGTGACTTTGATTATTCGTATATGTTTAATGAGGCTATTGAGATGAGAGAATCGGCTAAAGAGGTATATGATTTAACCTATAAGAACTATGGTGGTACGGATGAAAAGAACCGGGTAGAAGCGGCTTTAGAGGCTAGTAGGATGCGAAGGGTAAAAGCCCTCAAATTGGAGCTAGAAGGGGGCCGGGAGGAGCAAATGACCCTATGGAAACTACAAATGGAGTTAAAAAAGGAGTTTGGTAAGGACTTGTGGGAGAAATCATTAGAAAGACAAAGAGGAAAGGGTACTTTAGAGGATTTATATTGGTGGTATCAACGAAATGGTAAGGTTAAGACAACTCAATCTATGATAGATATCCAATTAAGAAAACCGAATACTTTGGGTTTGGAATATTTATTCTAAACAATAAATTATGGAAGAAATAAAAAGAGCAATGATAAAGTTAAAATCAGTAAACTGCTGGGCAGGTGAAACTGGTATATGTTCTTGTGATGAAGTTGGCAATCCAATTGAATCTGAAATAAGATTATACGAAAGTTTAGATGCAGACTGGTTTACTCACCTTTCAAATGAAGATAAGGATTTAGTAAATTTATTAATTAATAACAAATAACAAAACAAAAAGTTATGGAAATTGTAAAAAGTAGATATGGGTTAGAACGTTCAATTGAAAGAATCAATTTGAACAAAGTAAGAGTAATGGGTGAATCGCAATTCGTGCGTAAATCAACAAATAAATATGATGAGATAAGCATGTTTGATTTTGAGGGTGGTCCTTGTTATTCGGTGGGAGCTAAGTTATTCTTTGAGAAAATGAATTGGAGAATTAACGCAATTGAACCAATGGAAAGTGGTTACAAAGACCTTTATGAGGTGAACCTACACATTGAACCAATTTGGAGATAATGACATTTGAAGAATTACAAAGGCAAGAGGTTGGGAGATTAAACAACGCTTTGGTTTCTCAATCACTTCAGCCCGAAGATAGAAAACTACTTAACCAAAAGATGTTCAATCCTAAAACAGGTGAACTACAACTATTTGTTGATAATGGTAAAGGTGGTGTAAAGATGGCGGCGGTGAATATCTTTGAATAGAACGAATCCCTTTGGGGGTGAGTCGTAGGTAAAAAATTTTGATAGTGGATACTTATTAGTATGAAATTACTAATATTAAAAATACAAGCTATCATCCTAGCTATCGGTGTTGGGATATACGAATATTACAAAGGTGGAAACAAACCATACTAAAAATAAATAAATTATGGCATATAGTGATAAAGTTTTAGACCATTATGAGAACCCAAAGAATGTAGGTACGCTTGATAAAAGTAAATCTAATGTGGGTACTGGACTGGTAGGTGCACCTGAATGTGGTGATGTTATGAGATTGCAAATTGAAGTAGTGGATAACATTATAGTTGATGCTAAATTCAAAACCTTCGGATGTGGTTCGGCAATCGCATCATCTTCGGTAGCAACTGAATGGTTGAAAGGAAAGAGTTTGGATGAGGCTATGACGATTGATAATATGGATTTGGTTGAGGAGTTAAATCTTCCACCGGTTAAAATCCATTGTTCGGTTTTGGCAGAAGATGCTATCAAATCAGCCATCAATGATTATAGAGTAAAAAACGGATTAGAACCAATTAAGTTCGAAGATTCGCATATATAAAAAGTAAAAAGTAAACTATGAGTTTTATTATTGGTAAGAGTTGTGTTGATTGTATGGATACTGCGTGTGCTAGTGCATGCCCGGTAGATTGTATTCACGGACCTATTGATATGGAAGGTTCGGGTGGTGAAATTGAAAGAGATGGTAGAGCAGCATTTCCCGGTGGGCAAATGTATATCAATCCGGATACTTGTATAAATTGTGGAGCATGTGTACCGGAGTGTCCTGTTTCTGCTATTTATGAAGATGAGGATTTGGCTATCAAAGCTGGAGATGAAGAATCGGTACATAAGAACTATGGTTTCTTTGGATTAAAATACGCATAATGATAATAATTGATGTAACAAAGTTTGGTTCAATCGACCAGGCCCTTAAGGTGTATAAAAACAAACACAATAAAATAGGAACTGTTAGAGAGTTGAGAGATAGACAAGTATTCGTTAAACCATCGGTAAAACGTAGAGCGGAAGTAAAGAAGGCAGTGTATATGGAAAAAAAGTTTAACAATAATTAATAAGTTATGAAAGAATGGATAGCAAAATATCAGAAAGCAATCGTAGGAACGGGCGCTGTAGCAGTGTTAATAGTATGTTACTTCCAACAAAAGGAATTAAGTAAATTACGAAGTGAGCAGATTAAAGTATATAACGTTCCGTATAATGTAGATTCCCTAATTACTTTAAAGGATAGTTTGTATGATGAGTTATTCATTTCTAAAGTACAAAACGGAAGATACGAATTAAGTTTAGAAAATCTATATGAAGTTAATCCAAAAGCTGGAAAGCAGTTTACGGATTTTATGGAGCATGAAACTGAATAACTATGGTAACATTAGAACCTAAAGCATTAGAGCATGTGATTGAGTTAATGAAGGAAGGTGGTTTAACACCCGATACTCATAACTTAAGAGTTGGTATTAAAGGTGGTGGGTGTAGTGGATTATCTTATACGATGGATTTTGATGATAAGATAGAAGCTACGGATGAGGTGGTACAAGCGGAAGGATTGAAAGTAGTAATAGATAGAAAGAGTTTACTATACCTGTATGGTACTCAATTAACATATTCAGATGGATTAAATGGTAAAGGATTTCAATGGGAGAATCCAAACGCATCCCGAACTTGTGGATGCGGTGAATCATTCTCTTTATGATAAAACAAATACTATATTTAATATCGGGATTGATAATCATAATGGTAATTATACGTGGTATTATGTATTCAGCTATTAAAATAAATGATTGGTTAAGTGATGATAAATAAACTAATAAAGATAATTTGTATATTGATTATGATACCAATTTTTTGTATCAGTATAGTATTTGCTATTATATGGAATATACTTTTAATATTGGATTTAATAATCGGAGATATTCGTAGAAACGGTAAAAAAGAGATACAGCAAATTAATAGAGAAGAACATAAATAAAAAAATCTTGCATGCCATGCGAAACTCCTTAATAATATCCAAAAATTAAGGAGTTTTTTATTTGGTGAAATGGAGAAAAATTCGTATATTTGTATAAATTAAATTATATGGCACTCAAAAAGCTAATGAAGGGATTAGAAACATCCCTTAAAGTAGAAAGGGAAATTCATCCATCAACACTATTAGGAGTGTGGTTTCATAGGTTTAAAATGCGTAGTATTCAACATCGCATAGATGATATTAAAAAAGAATTAAATAATCGTAAAACAAAAAATAATGGGTAATATTACAACTAAAATAAATGTTAATGTGAAGCCTGGTAAGAAATTAACTGAATCTGAATTGGATGAGTTAGTAGTTGATGAGTTAGAAGATTTACCACATGATTTAAGAATAGCATTACGAGAATCAATTTCATCAGAATACGGTGGAGGTAATTCGGATATACTAACGGGACAATCTTATAAAGCAATTGATTATGATGATTTTCCAATTGGTATGTATTTAGTTAATAAGACCGGTAGAAGTGCATCAGCTTTCTTTCGTATATCGGATGAGTTTCAGATTAAACAAGATGAGGCATTGGATGTGATAAACGGATTGGGATTTGTTGAGGTGTTTAACAAATCAATGTTTATGAAATCCGGCCACTTTGAGAATAAGATATATGAGAGAGTGTGTGAGGATGGTATCGTATTAATAATGGTAGATAGTATTGCCGTTAAGTGGGCTAAATCAGTATCTAAATCATATAGACAAGATAGAAGTATTAACATATCGTTGGTTGGAAACGCATCAGCTAAAGAGTTTAATGATATAACATCACAAATAACTCCACTATGTAAGACTCGTAGAGAAAGAGAAAACAATATCTCATTAGTAATACAAACAAATAGAGGTTATGATACAACTTCATTTGAATTACCAAAGCAGAAGTTAGATATTGAGTTGGGATATGGTAAAGGATTCAAACCAATTCACGAAAAGATTATACATAAGTTGAATGAACCAAAGAGTAAAGGGTTAGTACTATTGCATGGTACGCCGGGCACTGGAAAGACTCACTACTTAAAGTACTTAGCAAGTAAGATTAAAAGTAAGAGAGTCCTATTCATTCCACCATTCTTAGCAGACTTCATTACATCGCCGGAGATGACCCCTTTCCTAATTCAAAACGCAGGTTCGGTACTATTCATTGAAGATGCGGAGCGAGTAATTACGGATAGAAATAGTGGTGGTGGTAATGGTGTATCTAATATCTTAAACATTACGGATGGTATATTAAGTGATATTCTAAACATCCAGATTGTAGCAACATTCAATATGGATAAAGCTAAGATTGATTCGGCACTACTTCGTAAAGGTAGATTGATTGCAGAGCATAAGTTTGATGCACTACCTATTGAAGATTCACAAGCTCTAATTGATAGTTTGGGATTTGAACATAAAGCTGATAAACCAATGACATTGACTGAGATATATAACTTAAGTGAAGTGGAATATAAGAGTGAGGAAAAAAGTAGACCAACAATAGGATTTAATAGATAATACTATGTTTGATAAAAATAAACTTATAATATTAGTTACCGGTACAACAATAGAGCCATACGATAAAAATTGGAAGGAGTGTTATAGTACTTGGATACCGCTAATGAAAGAAGCTGGCTTTAATATTAAGGTTGCTATTGGTAATCCTAAATTAAAAAAAGATTGGGAATTATATGGCGATATGATTTATTTCAAAGCAGAGGATACTAAACGAGGGCTATATGATAAATCAATCAAAATGCCAATTCAATGGATATTATCTGAAACTAATTATGAGTACTATATGAGAATAGACTCGGATTCATTTGTTGAACCCAATAAGTTTGAACAAATGTTAAATGAAAACTTTGCAGATGAACCTAATATAAACTATATGGGTTCTTGTCATCCTGTTTGGATGTGGGACCCAACCAAACCAACAAAGTTTAGAGTTTGTAAAGAAAGACACTTTGCTAGCGGAGTTGCATATTTAGTATCTCGTAAAGCTATGCAGATTGCATTGGAAAAAATGAGAATGGTTGAAGATGTAGATCCTGAAATAGATGATTGGGTTTTAGGTAGAGCTATGTGGGAGAGCGGAATAGAATTATATCACGATGGTAGAATATACTTTGAATCTAAACATAAGATAATAGTGTATGATGGTCAACGATTAGGATGTCCTGATATCTCTGACCCAAATTCTCATTTAGCAGTTCAACATTATATGAATGGGCATATGGAAGAAGCAATGATAAGTTTAGGATATAGATATTAAAATATAAACAATGACAGAAGTATTAATTTTCTTAAACATAATGATACTAGAAATAGTATTGAGTATTGATAACGCAGCAGTATTGGCAGCGATGGTAAAAGAACTACCAAAGGACCAACAAAAGAAAGCACTAACTTATGGTATAGCAGGTGCGTATGTATTTAGAGGATTGGCATTATTATTCGCATCCGTTCTTATCAAATTAGTATGGTTGAAAGTAGCAGGTGGATTGTATCTTATGTATTTAGCATATAACGCCTTATCTACAAATGTTGAACAAGGTGGTGAGAGTAAAATGAGTATTAAGATACCATTTCTATCAGCACTTTGGTCCACCATCGTAGCAATTGAGATGATGGATTTAGTATTCAGTATTGATAATGTATTTGCCGCAGTAGCATTCACTCCTAATTTATGGTTGATATGTGGTGGGGTATTCATTGGTATCTTAGCTATGAGATTTGCTACAACAAAGTTTGTGAAAGTATTAGAGAAGAATCCTATATTGGAGAGAGTAGCATATTGGGTAATTGGAGCATTAGGATTGAAGTTAGTATCATCGTATTGGTTGCATGATTTGAATACGGAATCAATTGATGCAGTATTCTCAATCTTAACTCTATTAGCATTTGTAGTTCCATTAATAATAAAAAAGAAATAATGAATTTTAAAACACGCAAGTTAATTAAGTACGAAGATTTAAATGCAAGAGGTACACTCTTTGGAGGACAGGTATTAAAATGGATTGATGAAGAAGCATCTATATTTTGTATATGTCAATTGAATAGTAGAAGTATAGTAACCAAAGCAATGAGTGAGGTGAACTTCGTTTCATCCGCTAAGTTAGGAGATGTTATAGAAATAGGATGTGAGTTAATCCAATTGGGTAATACATCTATAACAATAGCTTGTGAGGTTCGTAATAAAGATACAAAGAAAACTATCATCAGAATTGATAAGATTGTATTTGTAGCTGTTGATGAAAATGGAAAACCAACCCCACACGGAATGATAAAATAATGAAAGAAATCCTATGTGCATATTGTGGTAAGAATACATACGATGTAGATATAGAGTATCTAATAGGTGGTAATCATTTATCATGTGTACTTATGGACCAACTTTCGGATGCGATTGATAAAGAAGAAAATGCAAAAAAGAAAAAACCAATGGAGATAAAAAATTGGAATAAGTTGACCGGTAATAAGTTTGATGTGATGGGAGCTAGTTTTTTTATATCCGATACTAGTCATGCTAGTAATTTATATACGGCTTGGATACATACTACCAATGATAACGAACCATTTGTTAGAGTTACTTTATTTTCAAATGATATGCATTTACAAATTAAGGTATTCCCACCTGCAGATTATGATAGTAGTATGACACCAATAGAATTAACTACAACAATGAATAAAGTACACTTATCAAACCCATCTATATTTGTACAAACAATAGCTGAAGGATTAACGGATGACCCAACTGTAAGAGATATAATACAATTTGTAGGTAGAAAGCAAGATGATAAAATAAGGTTTAAAGGTAGAGGATACACACAACTAACTGGTACTAATGGAAGTAGTGGATTTGTTGGAAATAATCTTTGGTAATATCAGGAATTTTTCGTATCTTTACATTATGAATTTAATTAAAGGAATAGTATGGGGTATATTGGGACAAGTTATATCTTTTCTACAATTGCAAGGTAGTGTGAAATTTGGATGGGATAAGAAGTACCCTATTTTAGTTTATGGTGGTGCTATATTGGGTATGTGGATATTCATTCAATCGGTAGAGCATTTTGTAAAAGCTTATAATGGTGAACTATGGCCATCTCGTTTGATTGGGTTTGGTATTGGTGTAATTATATTTACTACAATGAGTTGGTTTATGTTTAAAGAGCCGATTACCTTAAAAACAATTATATGTTTGGGATTAGCAGCTTGTATATTAGGGGTTCAAATAATTTGGAAATGATAATTAATATTTTGCCGGATGAATTAGAGCCGGAATTTATAAATAGTTGGAAAATGGGAGTTATAACACAACCATCTATTGATTACGCAGATAACGCAATTTGGGCAATTTTTGAAGGTAAGCAAGTTATAATTTTTAGATTCAAAAAATATGGATTTATAAATGATAATAGATATAATACATATTTAGTATCATCTGGATTGGCAGGTATAATGATTACAATAAATAAAATATGAAAAAAGTATTAGTAACGGGGGGGTGTGGTTTTATAGGGTATGCACTTACATTGGAACTTATTAAAAGAGGTTATGAAGTGGATGTTATAGATAATCTTTCAATTGGTAAAGAAGCAAAAATACCTAACGGATGTAATTTCTTAGGTGGCGATATTAGAGGTATGGATAACCAAAATGATAAACCATATACTTACATATTTCACTTAGCAGCATTAAGTAGAATACAACCATCATTTAAAAATCCAACTTTAACCTTTTCAGTAAATGTGGATGGTACTAAGAAAGTTGTTGAATATGCATTTCAAAATAAATGTAAGTTAATATATTCTGGTTCATCATCTCGTTGGCACAATCCTGTATTATCACCATACGCTATGACTAAACATATGGGAGAGGAATGGATTAAATTATTTAAAGAGGTATATGGATTAAATGCGGAGATAGCTAGATTTTATAATGTATATGGGCCGGGAGAATTAGTAGTAAGTGATATGTCAGCGGTTATTGGTATATGGAGACACGCTATATCAAAGGGTGAAACAATTAAAATACATGGAGATGGTGAGCAACGTAGAGATTTTACTCACATTGACGATATTGTTGATGGTTTGATTAGAATAGCTGAGAGTGATGAAAAGCATGAAGATGCTTGGGAATTGGGAACTGGAAAGAATTATTCTTTAAACGAAGTTGCCAATATGTTTGGTGTATTATCCGAATATGTAGATGATGTTAAAGGTAATTATAGAGTTACTTTGAGAGAAAATAATGATGCTATTGAAAGATTAGGATGGCAACCAAAAGATTCTTTAAAAGAGTATATTGAAAATTTACAAAAATAATATATATGAGTACAATTGAAATTATCGGAATTTGTATGATAGCTAGTGGGTTGTTCATCGCATATGAAATGTGGAGAGCACCAATGATGGATGACAACGGTAGGATTACAAAAGAAGGTAGGAAAATATCAGACCTCTTTAAGAAAAAAAATAAGTTATGAAAGTAGAATTTAAAGACTCATTCTTTGAGAGTTTGGAGAAATTGGTATGGTATGATAGCAACCTATGGAAAGTATGGGCAGCTATAAGATATGATATTCCTCTGTTCTTTAAGAATGTATGGAGATTCAGAAAGGAGTTATATAATCACCAATGGTGGGATTATCGTTTCCATTTAGAAATGATGTATCGCTCTTTGAGTATTATGGAGAAGGGAATGAGTGATAAGGGAATGGAAGTTGCTGAGACCCGAAATGTAAAGATAATAATGATGCGTAGGGCATTGGAGTTACTTAAGCATAAGTTGAATGATGATTATATCCAAAGAGCTGAATTAGAACTTGGAGCTATAAATCATAGTGAATTTGAGTTTGAGAAAACGGAAGATGGAAATTATAGATTAATAGATAACGATACCGATGAAGATAGAAAGCACGCAAGGAAAGTATATAAGAGAGCAAGGGTTATAGAAGATAAAGAGTGGAAGGAGTTATGGGACATCTTCAAAGGGAAAAAATTTACTACTTGGGATAAATACGATGGTAGTGATTTAAGAGGATGGTGGGACTAGAAGTCCAAGAAAGGGGTAAATAAACAAAAACAATATATGGTGGGGATTATTATTTTTGTTGTTGCTTCAACGGCGTTACTAAGCTGGGCATGGGTTAGAGGGATTGATTACATGAACAAAAAACATCCTGATTATAAAGGAGAGGATTTGTTCGGAGATGATTGTGTAACTAAAATGGCAGGTAGAGATGGTTGGGATGATGACAAAGTACACACAGAGGGAGAGTTTTAGTGATTAATTAAACTCACTTAAAAAAAGCAATATTAACTATTGCCGGGCATAGTATTATCTAAAAATTAAATTATAAAAATATGTTACCATTAAAAGAAGCCATAGCTGAAAAGCACTCTTTGGCAGAAAAAATGACATTCAATCAAAGAATGTTTAGGGGAGAATTATCTAAAGAAGAATACATTTTGTATCTATGTCAGCAATTAGCAATATTCCAAGCTATTGAAAGATTTGATTTACCACATAACGGATTGGTTAGATGTCCAAAAGTATTTGAAGATATAAAAGAATTGATGGAATTGGAAGATGGGAAAGGTTTGCAAATAAAACCATTGGTAGCAACAAATGAATATCAAAAATATTTACACTCACTTACTCAAGAACAATTGCTTCCGCATGTGTATTTAAACTACTTAGCAATTATGTTTGGCGGACAGATGATGAAAGCTAAAACACCTGGTAGTGGTAAGATGTATGAGTTCGATGGTGATATGAGAGAGATAGCTGGAAGTATTAGAGCTATCCAAAAAGATGAGTGGGCAGATGAAGCAAACAAAGCATTAGATTACAACATAAACGTATTAGATGAATTACAAAGAGTATCTGAATCAGCTAGCAACGAAGTTGAAGTTGATGGTGGAGACATCGCCTAATTGCCAACCACTACATACTGATGATTATGGATGGGAAAATTATAGATACGAATCTAATCATTTTCGTTTAGCTCACGTAGAAAGATATGCCGATGGTAAGATTGAGGTTTTACACTTCACTACGTTTCCGCATAAGTGGTCTCCCGAACCTATATTTGGTTTTGATGTAATATGTACTGGTAAGATTGTTACCGGCGCCTATATGGATTTAAGCCCCATTATGGACACCTATCCTTTCGATGAAGGAATGGATATTGGGGGTAGAAAGCCGATTCCTGAGTGGGCTACTGTGTTCTCTGACCGGTTTATAATGATTAAACCCGAATCCGATGAGGAATTTATCCGATTTTGTGACTGGGTGGTGGGCAAATATGATTGGTATCTAAACTCGTTATTAAAGTTAGAGTATAAAACTGATAAGATTGAAGCTGTAATAGAAAAACAAAATACTTATTGTCAGGTACAAGCATCCAACCCTCGAACTTATTCAGCATTAAAAGCTTTGATAGGTGAGAAAGAAGCAAAGTACTTTATGGAAAACATTTTATTCCCAAAGATAGATGAAGCCTAAAGAAATACATATGGAAAAATCAGTTCCCATTCAAGAGTGGGCTGAAGAAAACAAAGGTACTATAATGGATGCAATCTATGAGAATGTATCCGATTTTATGGCATCCAAAGAAGATGATAGAATTGTTTTAAGAATTATAGCAGGAACTAAACGAATCAAAAGGCCACAAAGTATTGAAGATATTTCAATGAATGTAGATTTTATCATTTCAAAAGATGATATTCAACAAACATTACAAAAGTTATTGGAACACTGCATTGAAGTTGAAGAATATGAAAAATGTGCAGAGATTGTTAAACTACAAAACGTACCTCCAAAGAAAAAAAGAGGTAGACCAAAGAAAACTATCACAAAGTAATACTTATATATAAAGGTTACAACTATTAACGAAACCAAACCACACATGGACGACGGTGATAGTACAAAAAACAATCAACAAATTAAAAAACAAGCAAACAAGGATATTGTTGTACAAAGACATGGCACTGATGCTGGCTCTTTTCTTCAATCCGTTTGGGTTCGATGCCGTACAATATTCCCTTATGCTACTGACAGGAAGTTTATGGAAAGCGAACTTCGTTTTGTATTGTATAGCGGGCTCATTTTTTGGTCTGTATATCTGGTTTACGAAGTCCTTAAATAAATTTGGTAATTCGGAATAAATTTCGTATCTTTGTTATACAAAAAGGAGGTCATATGGAAATCAATGAAAAGGTAGTAAAATTAAGGGCTAGAGAAAAGGAAATTCAAACGGAGTTGGCTTATTGGGAAACCGAGTTTCAACCATCAGGAAATATGGGAAAGTGGGGTAGACAAGTGAAAGTAGATAGTCTTACTGAAAAGCTAAAGAAGGTGCAAGAAAAAATTGAATTTCACGATAACTTATATTTATCTAATGAAATATATAAGCAATGGAAGGAAGATGCAGTAAAGTAATATTAACGGAAGCCTCATTAGGTAGAGTATTACAACACGTTAGAGGAAATGATAAAGTAAAGTCTTGGGCTGTATTAACTGCGTATAGATATATAAATACTCCAGCTGAAAATAAAGAAGCTAATAAACAATTACAATCTGAAATTCGTTCTAAAAACTTAGGATTTATTCAAATGGAGGGACATTGGCAAGAATGTCAGGATAGAAAAGTAAATTACGCTGATTGTCCTAAAGATAAATTAGTAGACTCGATAGAGATATCACTATTTGTACCAAACCTATCAAAAGTAGATGCACATAAATTAGGTAACAACTATAATCAAGACTCGGTTTTATATGGTGGTGAGGATACTAAAGGTAATGCAGTTCTTATATATAACAATGGTAGAGTGGAGAGTGTTGGTAAATTCCATCCCGATAATATTCAACAGGCATATTCTAAAATGAGAAATTCCGAAAGAACATTTGCGTTTCAAAGAGGAAAACATCAAAAGAAAAATATGGGAACAATGGCAGGTTCATCTGCGGATAACGATGATAAATTAATTAAAATGTTACCAAAAGATATCTTAAGTAAAACTATTAGAAATACAGAAACAGGGCACGATATAAAATTAGCAACGGCATTAAAGAAGAATGATAATTCTCCTGTAAAAAAAGCAGCAATATCAATGGTGGCTATGTTAAAAAAATAATATAAGTTATGACATTACCAATTGGTGGCCAAATAGCCGCAACTGATATTAATATAGAATGTAGAGGATACTATTACTATCAACTTGGTATGTATGAAGCTCGTAACCAATATTATTTTGGTATTAACGATGCATCTTCTCGTAGACCTTATGGAGCATATGTAGGTGGTAAAACAAACGATGGATACGCTTATTCAGATTGGTGGGGTTATTGCCACGGGTGTTCTTATATAAATGTTTATCAATATTTATATGAAGGAAGCTGTGATGCAGATACTTGTATAAGAAGATGGAATTTTCAATATGATTATATAGGAGATGCTTGGGCTTGGTCAAATCAATGGTCATACGCACACCAAGCTAGAGCTGGTGACCAAATGTACGCTTATTTTGATGGTAATGTGAGTTGGGGAAATGGTGGTATTCCATCTACTAAATTTGTATATTCTACTTATAGAGGGTACTTATTTAATGTGTACGAACCAACATATATATACAGAGAAACATATTGGACGGCATCATCTGGAGAAACCATATATGTGGAAAACTATACGGCATATTAATAAAATTATATAAAATGAAAAAATATTACAAACAAGGAAGTTCTTATTTTGAATTGAACTTTGATAATGAAAAAATGACATGTGTAACTGAAAATATGTTTAACAAAGGTATTGTAGTTAGTGAAGGTATGACAGGACCTTTTCTTGGAATGGCTCAATCATTTAGTTCATCTTTAGCAGCTGGAGCACTTGGTATGGGAGAACCGGTTTTGGAATCAGATGAAACTGAATTTGCATCTGCATTTAGAATCACACATGAAATGATAACTAGTGCTAGTTTTGATTTATAAAATATAAAATATGAAAATTGTTATAGTAGGTGGTGGAACGGCCGGCTGGTTATCAGCTTTGTTTTTGGCAAATCGTAATAAACGAATGGATGGAATGCCAATACATGAAATTACAGTAATAGAAAGTTCCAAAATTCCAATTATTGGTGCAGGCGAAGGTTCTACTGGTTTACTTTTGGAAGTTCTAAATAAAAAATTAAAAAGATTAGAAGGATTATCTGAAAAAGAATTTGTTGAAAAAACAGGGGCTACTATAAAATTAGGAATTAATTGTAAAGATTGGAATGGTGATGGTAAATCATTTTTTGAACCATTACAACCAAGTCATACATTTTTAGAAAGCGTTGATATTGATTTTCTTTTAGCAACTGCGTATGGTGAATCTCATTTAGCAGCACCAACAGGACCAATGTGGGAAAATAATAAAATTCCATTTTATTCTATTAATTTTAATCCAACTGGTGGATATTCATATCATTTTGATGCTCATAAAGTTGGACAATATTTTAAAGAAGTTGCAATTAAAAATGGTGTAAATTATATTGATGCTGAAGTTGGGGGGTTAGATGTAAATCCAAATACCGGAACTTTAGAAAGCGTAGAATTATTAGATAGTAACCAAATAATTACAGCAGACCTTTGGTTTGATTGTACTGGTTTTAGTAGAAAATTAATAAATGCAGTAGGTGGTGGTTGGGTTGATTATTCTAAATGGTTGCCTGTTAATAAAGCTATGACTTACTTTTGGCAGTATGAAAAAGATGAAGAAGTTAGACCGCAAACATTAGCTTGGGCAATGCCAAATGGTTGGATGTGGCAAATACCAACTCAAGAGAGATATGGATGTGGCTATGTTTATTGTGATAAATTTGTAACAGATGAACAAGCACAAAAAGAGTTAGAAGAAATTACAGGTAGAAAAATAACTTCAAATAGAATTATAGAATTCCAAGCAGGTAGAGTTGAAAATGCTTGGACTGGTAATGTTATAGCAGTTGGATTATCATCTAATTTTTTAGAACCATTGGAAGCAACATCAATACATGCAACTATGGTTCAATTGGATTTGTTTTGTAATTTTTATTTAGATGCAGAACCTGAAAAAACCATATACCCAACTGCACAAAAAAAGTATAATAAGATAGTAGCTAATATGGTTGATTCGTATAGAGAATTAATTCAGCATCACTATATGACTAAAAGAGAAGATAGTGAATTTTGGAGATATTATAAAAATGAAGTACCAAAGCTAGATGATGTTGTTGATGTAATTGAAATATGTAAACATAGAAGCCCTAATTTTAAAGATTTTAATAACCATTTTGGATCTGGTGGTTGGAGTGTTACAAGCTTTATTTTAAGTGGATTAGGACATCTCACAAGACGAATATGCGCTGATACATTATGGAATCACGGATTAAATACGGGGTCTGAAGCAGCTTGGAATAAATTATATACATACTATTCAAAAGATATGAAAAAGTATTGGTCTCACAATGAATTCTTAGAGCAAGTACAAAGAAAAACAAGTAATAATCCGTTTGAAGGTTTAATAATTGAAGATAACTTTTTTGACCAACCGGATGCTATTAGAGAATTAGCATTAAATCATAAATTTAAAGCACATCAAGAAGTAGCTGGAGCTGGTTGGAAGGGATTTAGAGGAGAAATAACAATGGAAGAGCATCCTCAGCTTGTAAATTATATGTATTCAAAGATTTCAAAATTAAATCCAAAATTAGCAGGTAAGTTTTTATCTTTACATTTCCATTACGCTTTAGAAAAAACTAAATCAGAATGTTATCCATCATTTGAAGAAACCAAATTTCATAAAGACCTTTCAAATTGGGCCGGTGTAGTTTATTTAACACCAAATGCTGACCCTAATGGTGGTACATTATTAAGTTCGGATGATATGAAAGAAATTAAGTTAGCAGAAAACATTTATAATAGATTTGTATTGTACCCATCAGATATATTACATGCTCCGGCTGATTTATTTGGTAATGATATTAATGATGGTAGAATGACATTAACTGTATTCATCGAAAGTTAAAAATATGAAAATTGTTATAGTGGGTGGAGGAACAGCTGGATGGTTATCTGCATTATTCTTAGCTAATAGAACAGTTGATAATAATCTGCATGATATAACTGTAATTGATAGTTCTAAATTAGGAATTATTGGAGCAGGTGAAGGTTCAACTGGAAGCTTTGTTGATACTTTAAGAAATAGATTAAATAAAATCAAAGGATTTAGTATAAAAGATTTTCATAAAAAGACCAATTCAACTATAAAAATGGGAATACATTGTAAGAATTGGCATGGTGAAAGTGAGTCTTTTTATGAACCATTGGGACCGCAGAAAACCTATTTAGATAATTTAGATTTTGATTATATTCTTGCTTTAAAATATGGAGTTGCTACTGATTCATCTCCATGTATGCATTTGTGGGCAAAAAATAAAGTTCCATTTATATACAAAGGGGATGGTCAACCTAAAGCATCTTATTCATATCATTTTGATGCGCATAAAGTAGGTGAATACTTTAAAGAGGTTGCTTTACAAAATGGAGTTAAACATATAGATGCGGAGGTTCATAATTTAGTAATAGAAAATGGTGAATTAAAAAGTTTACAACTAAAAGAAACCAATGAAGTAATTGATGCTGATATGTGGTTTGATTGTACTGGATTTCGTAGAGCACTTATAGAACCTATGGGTGGTGGTTGGGTTGATTATTCTAAATGGTTACCAACTAATAAAGCAATGACATACTTTCATCAATTTGAACCAAACGAAACAATAGTACCGGAAACTCTAGCATTAGCAATGCCAAATGGTTGGATGTGGCAGATACCTACGCAAGAAAGATATGGATGTGGATATGTATATTCAGATAAATTTATAACGGATGAGCAAGCTCATAAAGAATTGGAAGAAATTACAGGAAGAAAAATAGATAAATTCAGAATAATACCATTCACACCTGGTAGATGTGATAAACCTTGGATAGGTAATGTATTTGCAATTGGATTAAGTTCTCATTTTTTAGAACCACTAGAAGCAACATCTATTCATAACACTTGTAGTGCATTAGAAGTATTTTGCTCAAATTGTTTATATCATTCAAAAGAAAAAACCTTAACGGATTATAATATAAATAATTTTAATAAAAACTTTTCAGATACAATAGATGATTATAAAGACCTTATTCAATTTCATTATTTAACTCGTAGAGAAGATAGTGAATTTTGGAAATATATGAAATATGATTTGGAAATAACAAAAAGAAATAAAGAGATAATAGAATTGTGTAAAAATAGAGTACCTGCTTTTAGAGATTTTTCCGGAATAATATCTGCTAGTGGTTGGGGTGTATGGAGTTGGTTATTGGCAGGATTAAATTATATTCCAGAAGAAGTGGTAGATGATACAATATATAATTCTAATTTAAAAGTTGATTTAAAATCAATGTATAAAGATATGTATAATTTATATAGTGATGTACCTGATATGTTTTATACTCATAATGAATTCTTAGAAGATATTAAAAAAGGAAAGATTTAATATTTATAACTCATTGATTTTCAATGACTTAAAAAATATTTGGTAATATCAAGTATTATTCGTATCTTTGATTAATCAAAAGAAATAAAAGTTCTTTATATATCGTGGGGTAGAGCAGTTGGTAGCTCGAATGGCTCATAACCATTAGGTCGGTGGTTCGAATCCATCCCCCGCAACAAAATAAGATTTGGTAGTTTGAAATAATTATCGTATCTTTACAAAGTTAAGGTTGAAGCCATCAAATAATAAAACCGATTGAGTGACCTACCCAGTAGGGAAGAAAGCCGGACACCTTAATAAATTATTTAAAAAAAGATTTGGTAGTTTGAAATAATTATCGTATCTTTATGAAGATTCAAAAATAAAGTAGTTGATTGGTTTGACCAGAAAACAAAATTGAGAATCTTTAAAAATAAATTTGGTAGTTTAAAAAAGATTTCGTATCTTTATAAAGTTAGCAAATAACAAAGTTCTTTACATTATTGAAATAATTTACACATAGTAACCTTGAGTTACATAGTGTACAATGGCCGCCTATGGTCGTTAAATAAACTACGAAAGTAGGATAAAGTGAAACATTTGGTTAAGTGTTTTGCGGTTCATATCGAAAGGTATGAGCTTGAGTAGGCAAGTGAGATATCATTAGGGCTTTGTATGTGAGGGTAACACTGTAGCAGAAGAGTTTTGATGACTGAGCAATTGTAGATTGTTCAGTTGAGTTGGGAACAACGATAAGAATAACTCATAGGATTATTGTAAGATATATGAACTTAATCCCTTCATACTATTGCGTGATTCAATATTAGAGTGGTCTTAACATCAAACTATCCGAAAGGACGTAAGATAAGACTGTGTACGCGTGGTGGCGTTACTATCCTTGTATAGAGTTTACCAAAACCTATACTTGAAGATGACTCAAAATATGGTGATAGGGATATCACATCTGGTAGTATAGTATTCTGTTCTTCAAAAGGGGACAGAGCTGGTGATGAACCACTGCCGGAATCCATCTACGAACCAAACCCTTTATGCCAAATATTTAGGATATTAAACATAAAAGCAAAAGTGTTCATCAGTTATGACTGAAAGATGTCTACACAGTATTGAGTGTTCAATGCCATTGTTACTCGCAAGGTAATGGTGATTCTTTCGAAAGGTTTCTAATTCCGCAAGAACTAATCAGGCCGATAGGTTTGAAGAAAATAAGTAAAGAGAGAGTAGGTTATGACTTTAAGATTGGTTGGCTATACTAACCGACATTGATTTGGTACTTCTCAAAAGGAAGTGGAAACGAAAGGAACTGATAATCTTTCTAAAGCTGAATCACCCATTGGAGTATTCTCATCCATTTATAAGCGGTGTTAGTGTAACAGCAGCACATCGGACATTCCAGTTCGAAGGAGGGGGGCAGCACCTTTTACCGCTCATCGTAGTCTGTTTAACATTGAGTTCTCATTAGTGAGGCAAGTTAGTTTGAGACTTAAAATTGAAACTGGAAAGCTAGAGATTTAATGTGGGTTAGATTGGATTTCACCAAAGTTGTAAAAGACTTAAAGTAAAGTAATCAATACGAAATAGTATTATGGGGTTTCGGTTAGCGCTCGGAAAGTTCCCTTCCAATTAAAAAAACTTTCCACCTATGCGGTTCGAAGTGTAATGGTTATACGCAAGTATTGCACACTGGATATTCCAATTCAGAGGATGGGTTCAACTCCTACAACCGCTCGATACAACTGAAAAGTTGTTTTCATATCTTAATTTTTATTACAACTTGAAAAGGGGAGTATAGCAATATATTCCCCGATTTAGGCTTTAAGATACTAACAACAATTCGGGAAATAAAAATATTATATACTTATATTAGAATAAAGATGAAAAACCTTAACTTACATATGGAATGTTTACTACCGATGTTTTCGAAGACATGGGCAGGCAGAAGTGTGTATAATCAAATTAGTGATTGTAAGTTAGAGGTAAGTGCACAAAAAGTGTAAATGTAAAAGTAAAAATTACAAATAGAAAGACCTCTAACCGAATAAAATCAGTTAGGGGTTTTTTGTTTTGGGGGATATAGCTCAGCGGTAGAGCGGGTCACTGTTAATGACTAGGTCATAGGTTCGAATCCTTTTATCCCCGCAAAAATGGTTCTTTGACATTGTGGAAAAAAATGGAGGTATCGCATAGTGGCAATTGCGGCTGACTGTAAATCAGCTCTCATTCGAGTTCGGTGGTTCGAGTCCATCTACCTTCACAAAAAGTTCCTAACTTAATATTGAGTTAAAATAATGATGTACACATTATACGATAGGATGGAAACCTATCACATTGGGAATTAGCGTAGTCAGGTATCGCGCTAGCTTTGGGAGCTAGAGGCCGTAGGTTCGAATCCTGCATTCCCAACAAACGCGTGGTAGGCTAAGGTAGCCAAATGGACTCCAAATCCATAGGAGAGTGTTCGATTCATTCACTGCGTGCAAAATAGTTCTTTGGTGTAACGGATAGCACGAAACGCTACGGACGTTTTAGTAAAGGTTCGAATCCTTTAGGGACTACATAATGGCGAGTTGTTAGAGTGGTTATATGGAGTTCTGCAAAAGCTCTTACATAGGTTCGAATCCTATACTCGCCTCATATGGTGTTTATAGTGTTAATGGTCAGCACGTCAGTTTGTGGTACTGATAGTATGGGTTCGAATCCCATTAATCACCCCAATAGAGAGTTACCCAAGTTGGTGAAGGGGACGGTTTGCTAAATCGTTAGGGTGTTAAAGCCGCGAGGGTTCGAGCCCCTCACTCTCTGCTGAAATATGCCCGTATGGCGGAATTGGCATACGCAACGGCCTTAGAACCCGTACAATTGAAAGTTCGAATCTTTCTATGGGCACATTGAAAATAGATTAGGATATATGGGAAAATTTTCGTTCATTGAAACATGCTCAGTTCGACTAAGGGTTAGGTCACATCCCTTTCACGGATGTAATACGGGTTCGAATCCCGTACTGAGTACAAACATACATCATACTCCGTCAAGCCACATTGTGCGGTTAGTGTATGGTAGGTAAGAGAGATGTGGTGGCTGCGACTATCTCTTACCGCAAACGCCTCCCTAGCTCAGCAGGTAGAGCAACTGATTTGTAATCAGTAGGTCATTGGTTCGATTCCGATGGGAGGCTCAACGGTTCGGTAGCTCAGTTGGATAGAGCAACAGCCTTCTAAGCTGTGGGTCAAAGGTTCGAATCCTTTCCGAATCACGTATAAAAATTATGATAAAAAGAACAACTATATTAATCGTATTGGTATTTGTTTTTATTCCGTTTGAATGTACTATTCACGGATTGGAACGAATACATGAAGCTGTGAAAGTTGATGAAGTGATACCTGATATTGTAACATTAACAACATATTCAGTAACCGAAGCTCAAACGGATTCAACTCCATTGGTAACCGCAAGTGGGTTTAATATTAATCCTAATAACCCTAAGAGACATCGTATCATAGCAGTTAGTAGAGATTTGAAACGTAAGTACAAATTTGGACAGAAGGTTAGAATAGAAGGAGCCGGTAAGTACAATGGTATTTACACAATTAGAGATTTGATGCATCATCGTTGGAAAAATAAAATTGACATTCTTATTAACCCATCAGATAAGCATACAAAACTTAGAAAGATAAAAATGTTTAGAGTAGAAAAGAAAAACAAATTAGGATAAGATAAAAAATTTTCGTATATTTGTATAGTTATTTGAAATGATAATTTAGTATAGATGCCGAAGTGATGGAATGGTAGACATGACAGACTTAAAATCTGTTGAGCATAAATCGCTCGTGTGGGTTCGACTCCCACCTTTGGTACGGTGTAACGATTTGGAAACAAATGACTGGACAGACGCTAAGTATGAAGAAAACGAAACACTACGATAAAGGTAGTGAAAAGACAGTTTAACAGTACAGCCGTTACATTATTTTTGGGGGGATTAGCTGAGTTGGTTTAGCACTTGCCTTGCACGCAAGATACATCGGTTCGAATCCGGTATTCTCCACATAGGCCGGAGTGGCGGAAAGAGGTGTGTACAACCTTAAGACGTCCTGTATTCTAGAAAGGGGGTGTATCCGAAATGGACACCGTGTGAG
>Ga0209296_1001046_pt1 | contig 22212 bp, 26 predicted proteins | sample S_130206_EF_Meta_FD_187319 | JGI IMG/M metagenome (GOLD analysis project Ga0209296, IMG submission 187319) | Freshwater microbial communities from Lake Simoncouche, Canada to study carbon cycling - S_130206_EF_MetaG (SPAdes) (version 2) | ecosystem: Environmental > Aquatic > Freshwater > Lake ...
ATGGGTGCTGCGCTTGCCATGGGTGCTGCGCTTGCCATGGGTGCTGCGCTTGCCATGGGTGCTGCGCTTGCCATGGGTGCTGCGCTTGCCATGGGTGCTGCGCTTGCGCTTAGTACACTTGTTATACTGGCGTTCAGTCCGTTCAGCGGGGAGCGCGCTGCGCGAAACAGCTGCTGCACCTGCGACACGAAGTCGTCGTTTTCCAGCGTGTGCCATTCGGCGTGCGATGAAAACGTGAGGATGCGATAAGCCGAAGGCGACTGTGCCGAAGCCGAAGGCGACTGTGCCGACTGTGACGCCGACTTTGACAGATGCAGCAGGTGCAGTGCCAGCCCAATCCCCGCGTGCAGGCAGTTGTTGTGACCGGGGCCCATGCTGTGCGCCAGCGAGAGCACTGGCAGAAATGACGGGATTGGTTTGTGCTTGTGACGGGCCAAATGCTGCTGCCACAGCGCGTTAATTTTGCCGGCATCGTTCGTTGCTAAAGCCTGTTTCACAAACCAGGCCAGCGTGGGACTCGCGGGGGTCGTCGTCGTTGGAGGGCTCAGCGCGCTCACCAGTTGGCGGTAGCGCCGCTTCGCGTCGGGCGCCCCGGGAAACATGTCGGCGGCCAGCGCGTCATAGTACCACTTCAATAACCCCCGGCACTTGGGTTCCCGCGGAACCCACTTGGCCGCCAGAGACCCACGGTTGTTTGCATTTGCATGGTCGTTGCGCAGCTGCGCGTTCGTCATGCGCACGCAGCCCTGAATCAGGGCGCATGTAGTAGCAGTATCACTCGTGTCGCCATATTGTTCAAAGTGGCGGATGAAGCCGCGCACGTCGCGCCAGCACCCGATGCCCCAGAAAGCCATTTGCTCCAGCGCGTGCAGGCACTCCGGCATTTGATTTGTTGCAACGAGTTGCATGAGCATGGCGTAGGTGCTGTCGCGATGGCCTTGGCACCACCGGTTCTTCAAAATGGCGACAATTGCAGCGTCGGTCATCGTCGTGGTATTGAATTGAATTATAATTCTAAGATGGATAGTTCTAAGCCGTTTTGCATTACGGTTTTATTTTTTGTGCGCGCGTGTTTGTGTTTTTTTGGAATGGTGCGGGGAGTGGATGACGACCCGCTTTTTGCTTTGATTGTGTTGATTGTGCGGGGGATAGTTGCTGGCCTCGTACATGACGTGCAGCGCGTTCAGGCGCGCAAACATGGGAATGGTGGGCTGAATGACCACATCCTCCACGGCAGAAATGGGTGTGAGAAACCGCTCTGCCTGGGTTGGCTGTGACTGTAAGAAGTCCTGCATTTCTTCCGCTTCCAAGTCCATGTTGTATAAAAACATGGCGCGCAGCTTGAAGTGCGTGCGGCTCAGGGTGCGCTGCTGCTTCTGCTGCTGCTTAATGCACCAGATGAGCTGCTCCTGGCGCAGCACGCCGCCCTCAATGCGCACCGTTTCCTCGCACACGTGCTCTATTACACGGTCTCTGCACATGAAGGCGTGCACTATCCGAAGGCAGGGCGCCGGCTGCGGGTGCAACAAATAGTCGTCCAGGTCCAGATCCAGGTCCGCATTCAAATATAAATCCAGGTCGTCTGAATCCACAGCCACAGACATATGCATTTAATAAATGTATAAATCTACAATTAATTCATGCACACATTTTTCGCGCATGAATTGAACTAATTTTTTATATACGTGTAAATGTATATAATATTTGCATGTCAAAGAAAATATTGACAAGGTCAAGATCAAGGTCAAGGTCAAAGTCAAGGTCGGGATCAAGGTCAGGGTCAAGGTCTAATCGCGGAGGAATGTTCGGTCGTGCATCTGGCGCTGCCGCTGCCGCTGCACCTGCACCGCTGACATTTGCCGCCATGGATGCGGCAGCAGCTGCAACTGCCGATCCCGACGAGCTTGAAGCCATTCGCCTCACAAAACAAATCGTTGGCCGAGCGTCCGTCTCATTTAGAGAACGTGACGGCGTGGATTATTTAGAGCTGGAAGCGGGATGGGATGCTCTTCCACACATTTGGCAATTGATTGGATTAATGGAACAAAGGCGGGAAAGGCGCGCTGCATTCGCTGCCAGGAATCGGGACGTCATGCTTGCGTCGTCTGCCGAACTATGCGATCAACCCTTGCCGCCGTCGTCACAACCACAACCAAAGAATGCAACTTCAGTGTCGCCAAAGGAACGGGTGAGCGCGTTGGGTGCCATGCAAAGATCAATGTTAATGAGCCAGCTGACACACGGCATAGGAGCACCGCAAGCACGCGATGCGAGAAAAATGACAGACTGCATGACACAATACCAGGCGAGTCAAGCGGGTCATGTCATGTCACCTGTTGTGGCAAATGCATTGCGAACGATTGACACAATTAAAGGCGTGGGTTGGCAAAGGCAAATGGTGACACACATGATGTTTCCGGTTGATATTAGACCCCTCGTTCCTAAATCTGTAATGATGGAGTATCCACTGGCTCAATTCGTCGCATCTTACGTCAAAAAACCGGTCGGTCAGATTGGCCGAACATATCCAGAACTGCAAAGAACCGCGTTGCAAAAATTGTGCGACACTTTGATGCCGAGCGACGTTTTGGTTGCGGTTGCAGCAAAGATAGAATATGATGCACGACAGCCCCATAGTGATTACATTCCCGGACGCGATCATTAGTCCTCGTAATACTTTGTGTATGCGGAATCGTATGCATCGCTGTTTAAATCCTCATTGCATTCGTTGTCATCACGACGATAACGGATGCGGTTAACGGGATTAACGGAGTGAAGGAACTGGTTCATGGGGCGAAGGAACTGGTTTTGGATTTGGCTTGGTTGGATTTGGCTTGGTTGGATTTGGCTTGGTTGGATTTGGTTCATTGGTTGGATTTGGTTCATTGGTTGGATTTGGTGGCTCGGTTGGCCTTGTTGAACTGCAGATTTAAAATTTAATTTCGGCACAGGGTTTGGAGTTTGATTATGCGCATTGCTTTGTGTCAACGACGGGAACGACTCCTCAAAACTGGGTGGAGGTTGAACCGGTTCTGGGAGGACATGTTTTTGTTCCGAAAAACTGTTAAAATAATTGTGTGAACTGTGCGAATTGTGCGAATTGTTTTTGGTTAAAAATGGATTCTCTTGACGGGGTTGGGGGTGCTCTTGGTTCCGTTGCTCCTGTTGTTGATGCCGTTGGTCTTGTTGCCGTTGATCTTGGTGCCGTTGGTCTTGTTGACGTTGCTCTTTGTGCCGTCCCTTTTTGTTGGGCACATTCGTTAAAAACGGGTTCGGCATGGATTGGATTGGGATTGGGATTGGATTGGGGTTGGATTGGATTGGGTTGGATGGAATAAGATAGAGGCATCATTTTAATTCGGTTTTTCGTTTTATTATTTCGTTGGAATCAACTAAATGATAATGACATGGATGGGGCTTAGGGGCGCGTGCTTAGGGGCGCGTGCTTAGGGGTGCGTGCTTAGGGGTGTGTTTGTGGTTAATAATATAATGATAATAATAATGATAGTATCAAAATAAAATAATGTTTTTAATATTTGATTTGGTGGGAGGGTTTACAGACATGTTAAGAGATTTAGTTTCAATATATAATTTCACAGAAGAACATTCATATAAATTTACAATAAGAAATTCTACATCCAGACAGTATAATGACCCTTGCACATTCACCAATTATCCCATTGATAATTTAATTAACACAAAAAGTTTTGAACATAATAAATATTATGTGAATTACATTGAAATACAAAATAAATTAAACGATTCTAACACATACGATTTTTTCAAAGACAAAGTTAAAGGAAATTTGTGGAAAAATATTTCATTTTTGAAAGTGAATGATGTTGTAAATTGCATAAACAATTGCAACAAAGAGCATGTAATCATTGGTGGTAGTTTTTGGAGTTATACCAATTTATATAATATGCAACAAATAGCGAATATATTTAAAACATTAATACCAAATGACAAAATAATTGCAGAATTAAATAAAAATCATATAACTGAAAAATATAATTGCATTCATTACAGATATGAACACGACTGGATAAACAATTTAAAGAAACAAGGCATTCCATACATTGTGCCTCCAATTGACGAATTGATACATCATTTGTCTTTTAGTAATAATTATTTATTATATATATGCACAGGCGATATTGAAAATTTGCATTCAAAAAAGTTATTATATCATGATTTAAAATCGTATAAAAATATAATTTATAAAGAAAAAAATAATTTAAATTACGATGAAAATGGGTTTTTAGATTTATTAATAATACTCAATTGCGAGGAATTTTACGGCAATAATATTAGTGGATTCACAAAATTAGCATCTAAATTAAAAAATACAAATAATTTTTACAATGAAATGCAATGTTTTGAGAAGTATGACATAATTAAATCGTTGGTTTAAATGTCCAAACGTGCAAACATATGTAAACGTATATAAACACATGCCATGCTAAAAGGCATACATCCGGATCAGGATCCATGACTCACCGTGACGCGCGGTTCGTTCGGCTGGCAATGGAGGAGGCCACCAAATCGTCGGTTCGCATGCAGCACGGGTGCATTGCGGTCATGCACGGCAAGGTCGTTGCGCGCAGCTTTAATACTGCGTGCCGCGCATCTCCCACCGTTTGGTGGAGCTGCCACGCCGAAATGGCGGCCATAAAAAAAATTAATGAACAGCAACAGCAAAAACGGTGTCAGCGCATCACGCTCTACGTGGTCCGCTTGACGCACGGCGAACTGCACGCTTCCGCCCCCTGCTGGCACTGCATGCACGCAATTCAGCTGTGTCCGGGCATCAAGCGCATCATTTATTCGGAGGCGGACGGCTCCATTACGCGCTGCAGCCCGGACAATTTCTGCACCCAGCACGTCAGCTTGGGGATGCGCGTAAGGGGGACATGCGTCCCATAAGGCACTGCGTTTCGCCCCTCAAACCCCCTTTTGCTGAACTATGCAGGGGCAAAGCCAAGCATTGTGGCCCTCCTCTTTCATTTGACATGTGACGCCATTTGACATGTGACGCCATTTGACATGTGACCTCCATTTGACATGTGACCGCCATTTGACATGTGACCTCCATTTGACATGTGACCTCCATTTGACATGTGACCTCCATTTGACATGTGACCGCGGGGAATAGCAGGGGTGCGGGGATGCAATCCCCGGTTATATGTAGATGTACTTGCGCTCGGCGGGCACGGGGTTCAGGCACCGCAGCAAAAACCAGTACAACTTTGTGTGTTTAATGGGATCCATGTATGCATTGTCGTCTGGTATGCGGTCCACGTTCAATAAAAAATAAATCACCAGCTGCGCTGCGCTGTAATAGACCGTCTTGAAATGCACGGACTTGGTTGCATGAGGGGGTGCATGGGTTGCATGCGTTGGGGGTGCATGGGGTGCATTGGGTGCATCGTTTGATAAGTGCTGCAACTCGGGCGACATGAACGCGTACTTGGATTTGGATTTGTCTTTGCCTTTGCCTTTGGTTTTAAGCGCATGGTCTATGATCAGGGCGCCGTCGTCGTCCAGTTCAAATATCAGGTGGTCGTTCAAAAACAGGAACTGCGGGTCCGCGCGGTTGTCGTCCAGCGTGGAATCCACATCGTTTATGGATTCGTGCGTGAACGTATCGCTGTCACGGTGCGTTATGACAACCACGTCGTCCACTCCGATGCAAGCAATGGACCGCCCGGCTGAAATCAGGGACTGCATCTGCTTTCCCAAATTGTGCACCAGGTTCAGCGCCACATACAGTTCGGTCACATGCCGGACTCGTTTCAGGTAACTGCGCATCGTTAGCACCTCGGTGGCTTCAATCGTCATTGTCGTAGACGTCGCTTTTGCATCACCAATTGATTTGATTAAAAATGGGGATGCTTCATTTTTAATTTCATACTTTGAAGAAGAGGAAGAGGAAGAGGAAGAGGAAGATCGGCGGATCACCGTGTTTCCAATGCGAATCGGTTCAAATGACATGGAACTGCGATGTTAAATGGAAATGGAAATGGAAATGAATGAATGGATTTAATATTGTATATATGTTACATTTTATATATATTTTAGTTGATTTGATGCAATTGGTTTGATAAAAAAAATGGGGGTTACCCTTTTTTTTGCCTTTTTTTTGTCTTTTGTTTGCTTACATTTTCAGTGTGTGTTCATGTGTGTTCAGTGTTCATGTGTGTTCATGTGTGTGGTCTCTCAGGGCTCTGCGTCTTTCTTGGAAAGGCTCTTGCAGCCGCCGAGGTCAATGCGAGGAGGTGGCGCCGTGTAGTCGCGAAACTCGGGCTTCTCCACGCGGCTTGCAGTGCACTTCCAGAACCAGGGCGCATTGTAGACGATCTTGATCTCTTCGCCTTGGAGCAGCTTGTCGCGGGTGGCTTGTGCCATCGGGTTCTTGTGCCACTGCTTGAAGTGAATGAACACCTTGTAGTAGGTCTCGCCGCGCTCGTTGGTCTTGGGAACCATGTCAATGCGATCCACTGCGCCGATGTTCAGCTTCTCAAGGATGGTGAACAACTCCCTGCGGGTCGTGCTCTTGAACACGCGCGGAATGCAGATGCTGGGCTCTGAACGTGACTGTGACTTGAAGGGTTGTTCTTGCTGCTGCTGTTGTTGTTGCAGTGATTCTTGTTGTTGCTGCTGTTGTTGCTGCTGTGATTCTGGTTGTTGCTGCTGTTCTTCTTGTTCTTGTTGACCGAAAATGTTGGCAGGATTTGGGAAAGTTGCTGAAGAGGAAGACATCGTTGAGTTGTTTGTGTGTTGCTTTGGGAAACGCTGATGGAAATTGAATTGAGTTTGAAAGCAATTCAATTTTTTTTTTAAATAGTCATTTTTAAAATGACATCTTGGGTCTGGTTCCTTTTTTTTAGTTTTTAGTCTGTCTCCTGTAATGGGTATATAGCTTTATTAGAAATTATGAGTGCATTTTTTAAGAAGGTGGAGGGGGTAATGGCTGTGAGGAGACATATATATTACATGCGGTGGCTTTATATTGTTTTTCATAAAAAATTTTTATTTTGTTTTTGTTTTTTTTACCTTTTTATTTTGGTTTTTTTGTTTTTTAGACACGGGCTTTTGTCCAGTTAGACTTCGTCTTGCCACCAGAACTGGGATTTCGGCGGCATGTCTGCAAATTTGGGTCTGATTGGAGCTGTGCTTGCTGTGGGTTTGGGTTCTGGTTTGATGGGTGCCGGGTTTTTGAGTCTCTCAGCCATTGTCATGGGCTTTGCTGGTTCTTCCTGAGGCTGCTTTGGCGGTTGAAACGATTTTTGATTGGGTTGTTTGGATTGCTTGGGTTGTTTTTGGGACAATGCGCCAAATGCATTGCTCTTTGGGTTGTAGACATGACCATGGGTTTCTTCCTCTTTTGGCGCTTGTTTGTGTCGGGGCTCTTCGTTGGGCTCCGATTTCAGTGAAGGGAAGTCGGCATTTTTGGTTTTGGATTTGAACATGGTGGTCATGAGTTTCAGTTCGGCTTCTGCTCCGATCATTGGATTTGGATGGGAAAGCACAATGGTTGGCTGAGTGCGGTGTTGATTGCCTTGATTGCTTTGATTGGATCGGGGATTGTGTTGGCTTTTCGCTTGGTCACAGTATCCGCTCGTGTGTCCGGGTTGGCCGCAGTTCAGGCAGGCTTGAATAAGTAGCGTCGGGCAAACCACTTTGCCGGTGGGTCCAGGGGTTGATTTCACGTAGTGCGACGTGTATTCCTTCGCTGGCTTCCCCGCATCAAAGCACACCTTGCAAAAGGGTTTGCTGTTCTTGTAGGCCTCGTCTTTGGCTTGGCAGGAGGTCTTGGGATCCATTGAAGATGGCGTGTTTCTTGATTGGTGCATTGTTTGTAGTTCGTTTGCTTCTTGCTTGTTGCTGCTTCATATCATTGCATTTGGAAAAGCAATTCAATTTTTTTTTAAATCATGAAAATCTCAAAAAAAATGATTTTTTTAATATTTGGATTTATTGGATTTCTATCCACTAAGGGTCAGCATGTAGCTGAACTGGTTCAACGAACCCAGCAGCTCGTCCCGAATGTTCAGCAGGTCGGTGCCCAGCGATGCGGGCATGTGCTTCAAATACTGCTTGTAGAACTCTATGCGGTGCTTCAATGCGGGCAGCGTGTTGAACGACCGCATGTGCAGCTGCGTGAGGTTGGCACGCGTGTGTTTGGAACCCAGCAGCTTCTCCACGAAGCTGTCCACCTGCTCGGACAGCGATTCGTGCAGGTTGTCGGTGGCTTTGTGCACCGAATAGCTGTGCGTGCGCCAGTGGTGCAGCTTTACCACGACCCCCATTTCCGTCATCGTGGCCACTATGTGGTTGATGCTATACTTATTGACTTGGTGACCATGGCGCCTATGGGTTCCGCTGCGCTTATGGGTTCCGCTCCGCTTATGGCTTTTAGTATGGCGCTTTCTCAGTGTGGTTGTCATTTGATTTGTTATAACTTACGCACATATTGTTTTTTGGGGATCAGGGGCTTTGGGGGGCTTTGGGGCTAACCACCACGTATTCAGGACTCAATGGCGCTTCGCTCAATGGCTCTTCGCCTGATGGTTGCGCTTCACTTAGTTGCGCTTCACTTAGTTGCTGATTTTTTTGGTTCTTATTCTTGTTCTTTTTGTTCTTGTAAAACCCGGCGTTCTTTTTGTTTGCATTTGCATTGGGTGCATTTGTATTGGTTGCATTGGTTGCAATGGGTTCCTCTTTGTTCACTTTTACGGGTTCTTCTTCCTTGGTGGCCTCGTTTGATGGTATCTCCACTTTTTCTTCTACTTTTGTGCGTTCGTCTTCTTTGTCCATTTTTTCGTCTTCTTTCGCGGGTTCCGAGTTTTCTTCTGCTTTTGTGTGTTCGTCTTCTTTCGCAGGTTCGTCTTCTTTGTCCATTTTTTCGTCTTCTTTCACGGGTTCTGGTTCTGGTTCTTCCAACCGCTTCATTTCCAGGGCTTTGGAATTGCGGCGGTTATTGCGTCTCTCACAGCAACAGCAGCAGAACATCCGTTTCCAGAAACTGGGTTTTTTTTCCACTTCTTTCACTGGCTCAATTTTGATGGATTCAACCACCACCGCATTTGATTCTTCCACGGACATGCTTTTATACATGTACCACTGAATTTTATTTATACCTTTTTTTGTCATCTGGTTATTTTATTACTGGTTTGTTTGTGCAAGTAATGAAAAATGATAATCACGCTCCCCACCGGGATCGAACCGGTGACCTTTCGATTAACAGTCGAATGCTCTAACCAGCTGAGCTAGGGAAGCAATGGGGTATGAAGGACTTTCGCCCCTCACACAATATGCCTATATTCTTTTTTTCGGGGGTTTAACGCAATCAAATGCAATCAAATGCAATCATATCATATTAAATTGATCTAAATATAATAAATGCATAGAGCATAGATCACAGACCACAATAACACAATAATTTCAATAATACATACAATAGCATGTGCAGAATAGCTTTGGAACATAAACCAAAGGACCAGATAAGCCCGGAAGCTCGGGTTCGCAGCAAACTGTCGGAATGCACTACCCCTGCATTTACACCAAAATACGAATATGTAGAAGTCGCTAAATTGATCATCAATCCGGATGGTTTTATTAATAACAAACATGAATTCAAAGTGACACCCGAATTATTGTCACATTCGTCGGAACAATTTGAACTCAACCATAGAAGCAACATACAAAATGCCATTGAATTTTCACAGTTTGGAAACAAACAAAACACGTCTAGAATAATAATCACTGAACCCATTCTAGAAGGGGAATTGATCATTCCCATTGTGGTCCGAAGGGTTGTCAACACCGTAGCAGCACCGATCACATATGTTCCACAATCGGAAACGCATGGGTTTGATGGTGAAAAACATTATTTAACAACATATTCAAAAAACAACGACCCACATGAGACAACTCAGCGATTGAATCCGATTAAATGCAAAACAACATATGACAATTTAAAAAATATATTTTTGAATAAAATTATGACAAGATTCACAGGCCCAAATGCAACAAGACGTGCCTACCAAAATATAGATTTCTCGGGAAAAGGGGTCATTTCAAAGAATGATTTAAAAACAGCATTTATGGTGTTGGGAATTCACTCCATCACCGACTATGACTTTAATTTGCTCTATTTGGAATTGGCTGGGCAACCTAACAAAATGATCATGTATCAGGGATTTAAAAATTATATAGAAAAATACATGTAACCACACTAATGCATGCCATTTTTGTATGTTTTGCTAAATGTGAATGAACGTAATAATAAAATGCAGTGTATTATGCATCTTATTATTGTGATTGTATGCGCGAAGCAGGGTTCGAACCTGCGCATCCTGAGATAGTGGGGCTTAAGTCCACCGCCTTAGACCACTCGGCCATTCGCGCGAAACATGATTTGGGTGCTCCTTGCGGGACTCGAACCCGCGACCGTGGGCTCATAAGACCCAAATTCTACACTGAACTAAAGGAGCAAGAAGGATCTGGTCCGGATCTTTCGGATCCTTGACCATATATTCATGGCACAGTTTATTTAAGTGGTTTTTATGAAAAAAACATTTTTTTATTGGCTTACCTTTGAGCTTTTTTTGGTTGTTCAATGGGTTCAATGCTTTTTGTGTCAATGCTTTCGGGATCGGGTCTGCATGGGATGCTGTGGCTCTGGCTGTTGTGACTCTGGCTGATGCGGCTGTGCGATTTGAGGTGAAAGGCTCAGCATGTACACGTCCTGGTGCAGCGCATCATGCAAATAGTTCGGCGTGTGGAATCGGTTGTGGTACATCTCAATGCCCTTCAATGACCACAGCGACTCAATGCATGAGATGGCGGGCGATTCGGCAACCAGCACCAGGCGCAGTTCGGCGTAGAAATCGTGATCGTCATCAACTGACGCCATCTTCACCAAGTGCTTGACCAGGATTGTCTCTTGGTGCGACCCGAACTCCATTTGAAACTTTGATTTATTGGTTTTGTGTTGGCCGAACAGCATCCAGCTGGATTCGCGTTGGTCGGGGACTTGCTTCACCACACACAGGCGCCACGTCGGCGTTTTCATTTTCAGAACAAAGGCTCCGTTGATCATGGTCATGGTCATTGCGTTGTTGGTTGCTAGTGTTGGTTGCTGGGTTTGGTTGCTGTTTTCATGTTGGGTTGGGTTCATGTTGAGTTCAATTTTTTTTTTAATCAGGCATCATTTAAATTTAAATTAGGTCAATCATTTAAGTTAGGCCATGCATTTAATGCCATCATGACCAACATCAGAAGGTAGATCAGTGTCGTCATGACGTCGCTTGGGGATTCCATCGCGCTGCCCGTAAATTTCACGTTGTTGTAGTAAGAAGTGTGGTTGTCGTTGTTGTGGTTCATGTGTCTGGCTTTTATTGGTTATGGTTTGGTTCATTGATTGTTGGATTAATTCAATTTTTGGAATAAAAGGCGTTGCTCAGCAGCACCGTGCCTGCAATGCCTAAAACCAGGCCCACATGGTAGTTCACCTGCATGCCCCGATACACGCGCAGCCAGTTGGCCGAATCGCTTTTGTTATCGTTTTTGAAGTGCAGCACCATCCAGTCGCTCTTCGGTGACAGCATGTAGTAAAAGTAGTTGGTGGCCAGCGTGATGGCCGCCACGTTGCACAGCAGCACGGTGCGCGACATCGTCAGGTACTGGTGGTGGATGCCCAGAAGGATGGCGGATAAAAGCAGCCCCCAGCCGAACCCGCGCAGATAAATGCCGCGCCGCTCCTCAACAATCTTCGCATAGATTTGTTTCTGGTCTTCGGTTAGGGTTTGCATGTAGTCTTGCACTAATTTAGTGCGGTTTCCCATGTAGGTGCAGTACGCCATGCCCGCAATCAGGGTGGCGGCGATGCCGCAAGAATAAGCGCAGCACTTCATCTTGAATTGGTTGGATTAGTTTTGTGAAAAAAATGTATATAATTATGATGATATTTTTATAATTGTATTTTGTTTTGTTTTGGGTTGATTTGTTTTGTTTTGATTTGATTTGATTTGATTTGATTTGTTTTGTTTTGTTTTGTTTTGATTTGATTTGATTTGATTTGTTTTGATTTGATTTGTTTTGGTTTTGCTAATCCAAACGTAGAATGCCCGTCGCCCTAATCTCTTTGTCCATCTTCACCGAATACGGCTCCAGTTTCAGGTTGTTGAACGAGGCGCCATCAATGCTGGCGACATTTTTCAATTCGGCCAGCGTGATTTTCGCATTCCGCAGGTCGGCTTCGGACAGGTCCGCATCCTCCAGGTTGGCGTCGATGAAATCGCAGTGCTGCAGGTCGCGCCCCCACAATTGGACGCCCGTCAGGTTGGCGCCATGGAAGTTGTTGTGCGACATGTTGGTCTCCTCTGGAAACTTTGCGTTCACCAAAGTGGCGCCCCTGAAATTCATGAAATAATCCTCTCTGAATCGGCTGTGCGGGTCAAAGTCGGGACTGCCCAGCGGCACACCGTGTCCGAATTCAGCACGTGTCAAATCGGCCTCTTCAAACGACACGAGGTTCAGTGCGGTTTCGGCGCCCTCAAATTTTGCACTGGCCACATTGGCGCCCGTGAAATTCGTCCGTATGAAGGCCACGTTGGTGAAGGTGCAGCCGCTCATTTGGAGCTTTTTCGCCGACGCTTCTCTAAAATCGCACTCCGAAACTTTGGCCTTCGTCAGGTGCGCGCCGTTCAGCTCCGCGTGTTCAAAATTGCAGCCACTGATGGTGGCTCCCGTGAGGTCAACGCCGTCCATCTTGGCGTACCCCATGATAATGTCGGTCAAGGTGGCCCCGCTCAAATCCGCGCCGGTTAAATCCACATTCACCATGTTTCCACCTATTATTTTGATGCCCTTCAAGTTGCGCCCCCTCAGAACAACCTCCGCGTTGGCCCTCACGTTCTGCAGGGTTGCGCCGGGTTGAAAGTCTTCTTTGGTCTTTTTCACAAGTGGTTGTTGCTGTTCCTCATAAGAGCCTTGGGAACCTTGAGAACCTTGAGAACCTTGAGAACCTTGGGACTTGTGTGAAGCCATAGGCGACAAAGAAGCCACAGGCGACAAAGAAGCCGCAGGCGACAAAGAAGCCGCAGGTGACAAAGCCTTGGCAACTGAAGGAAAGTATTGGTGAAGGGATGCAGATGATGCAGCTGATGCCTTTTTGCCTGGCTTTCGTTTTTGGCTGCATTTGCCCGTTTTCCCCCAAACGCACTCATTTGCTGCATCGCACTCCGCCTTTTGTTTCTTAACGGAACATTTGCTTCTGATAGGCATTGTGACTGATCTGATTGATTTATGTAATATATTATTATTTTATTTTGTTTTCAATTTTTTTATTTATTCCATTAGCATTCTATTAGTATTCCATCATTGTGACATGAATACATAAAAAAAATTTTATTAGTTTTTTTGTTTTTTTTTGTTTTTTTGGATCACATATCACAACATAATCATCACAGCACAATCATCGCAGCACAATCATTTTCTTCAATCCACTTCAATGGGCTCTTGGTTGAATTGGGGGTTGTCATACTGCGCATCGTATGCCATCATGCCGAATCTTATGCACAGGTCGCGGATCTGGCGTTCAATGTGCACGCGCACGCCCCCGTGTTCGTAGTTTTGGCGGATGTCATTGTTTGCAGCACACGCAACGACTTGGGCGATGCGCTCGTTCAGACCGCATATTTCGGCACGGCGTTCCAATGCATCCCGGGCTTCGCGTTCTTCGTGGTGACGCATGCTGATTTGCATGTTCATGCTCATCACGCGCACGTACTCTTCGGTCAGTTCCCCGCGATGCTGTCGGGTCTGGTCCAGTTCGTCCTGCATGCGCTGGTTGCCGCGCGCGAGGCGCTCAATCACTTCTTCTTCGTCCACGTTGTGAACATTGTAATCCTGAACAACCGCACCACGGCACATGGGGCACTGGTTGCGGTTTTGTCCACCGTTTGCCATGTTCCCCATGATGCATGCGAAGTGGAACTGGTGGCCGCAGTCCAGGCTCACGAAGTTGCGAACGGCGTCGGTCATGTCCAAACAGATGGCACAGCAATCGTGGTCTTGTTGTTCTTGTTGTTCTTGTTGTTCTTGTTGTTCTTGTTGTTGTGCAGGGCGTCTCGCCGCTTGGAACTCCACGTCGGGAAAGTCGTCTGCTTCGCGTGTGTCGTCTTGTTCAGGGGCTTGAGTAGAGGCATCAGACTCGTCGTCTGCAATCTGAATCACTTCGTGATCATCGTCTGCGTCGTCAATCTGAATCACTTCATGGCTTTGGTTGTGGCTTGAAGCAATCGGAGACAGCTGCTCTTCGGTCGGATTCAGCAACACTTCCAGTCCGACAAGTTGGGAGCTGGTGAAAATCCGGTTCTCGCCGGCACTGGTCTGGATCTGGATGGCGCGCTCCCCGTTCAGGTCAAACAAATTTTCAATGGTGCCGTGCACCGTTTGGTTGTCAGCGGTGTAGAGGATGACCCTGCGGCCAAGCACTTGCAACGGGGGTTCTTGGACCGCTTGGACTTCTTGGACCGATTGGACCGCTTGGACTTCTTGGACTTCTTGGCCAACTTCGCTGATTGCAAGGGCGGCAAATTTCGCAACGACTTCTTGGACTTCTTGGTCAGCGACTTCTTCTTCTTGGCGGACTTCTTCTTCTTGACGCACTTCTTCATGGCACACGAAGTCTTCTTCGTTGAAATCAATGGGGTGTTGTTTGAGGGCGTATTTGAATTCACACACGCGCCACACCTTCAGATGGCTTCCATCGTCCATGCGACGGCGCTTGATTTCGTTGCCGTAACGGTCTTCGTTTTGCTGCTGCTGCTGGAACACTAGATGCTGTTGCTTCTGCTGTTGCTCGGTAAACATGTTGTTCTGTATTTGAAACGCTGCTTCTACAAAAAGCATTTCAAAAAGGAAATCAATTTTTTTTATTTGTATTGATTTTTGGATTCACATCGGAATCGGAAAACAGGTCTTTATCGGGTTGCGCTCCAGCTAGGGGCTTTATGAACGCACCGTCATATCAGAAGGGGGGCATGCGCCCCACAATCCGAACCTTTCCCTTGCGGGATTTTCTGATTCTATTGTGTGGTTGGAATGAGTGGGGGTCACCCGCCTTTTTGTGAGCCGCCGCGTTGTGTGCGCTTCACACTTTTGGATTCGTTCAAATACAGCGCCCGCATTTGACGGATCGCCATCCGCTTCGTTAAAGCGCGCTTGGAGAAGCACTTCCGCGTCCCCTTCTTGCACACCTTGTAGCCCCGTTTGCTTTGCTTTCGCAACACGTACGGCATCTAATTATTTTATGGGTTTGGGTTATGATGTAATGAGAGATTTTTTTTTAATGCAACAAAATCAATAAATTTAACAAATGCAACAAATAAATTCAATACATAAATGAAAAAATTGAATGCAATCCATTTTCAAATGCTTTCATTCAGTGTATTCAAACAAATGTCTAGGCCAAGCTATTCCGTTCCACATTATTCCATTCCACATTATTCCATTCCACATTATTCCATTCCACATTATTCCATTCCACGTGTTCCCCCTGGCCTCACTGCCGACGCTATCGTTGATGCCATTTATGTGGCTTATGGCACTGAAGTTAACGTCAGGCTCGTTCCCGCAAACCCCATTTTCCGTTATGGCGGCGTCCAACATGCCGCCATAATCACAATGAAGAAGAAAGAAGAAGAATCAACTGTCGTAGACGACTCAAGGGTCGTCTACGACTTGAAGGTCGTCTACGACTTGGAAGCGCAGTTGCACTTCACTATTCAAAAAATAAATGGACCAAATGAAGACTTGGAAAAAGAAAAGGAAAAGGAAAAGGAAAAGGAGCGCATGTGGCGTTGGGCGCTTCGCGGCATCGTCATTCAATGATGCCTGGATTTGGATTTGGTCTTGGTTTTGCGTTTGGTCTTGGTTTTGCGTTTGGTCTTGGTTTTGCGTTTGGTCTTGGTTTTGGTTTTGCGTTTGGTCTTGCATTTGTGTTTTGTTTTGTGTTTTTTTTGTGCTCGGTTTCCTCCTTCTGACATTCCTCCTGCTGCTCCTTCTCCTCCATCTGCTCCGTCTCCGTCTGCCATTTTGTCGTCTGCTCCTTCAGTAAAAAAATCCTCAGCTAATTCGGGGTCTTTACCCGCAGCTAATTCGGGGTCTTCGTATGCACACGGCCGATATTCTCTAAATGGCCTCATCCCACTAATATGTGTCGGCGTTCGGTATACCCGTGTTAGTAACCCTCGCTCCATGTCTTTATTTATTGATTCGTTTCTATACTTCCCCGAGTACGAATTACTAAATTCATTTTCAGTTAGCATGACCCATACCTCCTGACGCCCATCTATAAAAACGCGCCCTTCTTGCATTAATTCATCAATTGTTTGTTTTTTCAGGGGGGTATTCGGCCTCCATAATGGGCGTTCTGGCCCGCAAAAACCAAAACAAAGATCCTTATGTTTGTCCAAACTGCAATACACCGATAATCCTTTTATATGTTCACATTCATTTGGGTTTTCCCCATGCCAGGGGGAAGAACCAACACGTCTTCTCTTATACCCATTTTCTTCAACAATACTAACATAATGTTGATCGATCTTCGTCATCCAGTCCTTATCTCCATCCAAAAATCGTCTCGCTTCATCTCTGGTGCGATACCCACGACTCCTTAACCGTTCATCATCGTATTCGCCCTGTCGCCGCACCCGACGTTCCAACCGTCGCCGCTTTATAATTTTTTTGACGAAATTATATTGGTCCATCGGAGACAGGTGTGCCAACAACCCCGTGCGCGCTTGCAGGAATTCAACCACGTCAGCTGTGTTATATATCCTCATATATCGTCTTTCGCGCAGTTCAATGTCATTGATAATTGCAGCAACATCGTCAATTAATGCCTTGACTTCGGGTCCGTGTTCTTCTTCTTCTTCTTCTTCTTCTTCTTCTTCTTCTTCTTCTTCTTCTTCTTCTTCTTCCTCGGATGTATCTTCTTCGTCGGACGACAACAGATCTGTCCGCGGGTTCATCTCATCATCGTCCGGTCTAAACATTGTATTATTAATATTGTGCAACATATTATATTTTCATAAATGAGGTTGGTTTCAAATGCGGGATTTGAAATCAATTCAGATGGTTTAGTTTAATTCAGATGGTTTTGTTTAATTCAGATTGGGTTTCCGTAAAGGAAATTGATTTGATGGTTGGCATCAATGGTGGCGCCGTCGGAGCTATGGTGGAAGAAGTACAGAAACAGCATGTCAATTCGGTTCAACAGGTCGACATCCACGGAGCTTCGGCCGGAGGTTTCAGACGACAGCGCAGACACAACCGAGTTGATCTGAGACTGCAGGCTGGAAACGTCGCTGTTGGTGGAGTTGGTCAAGTTGTCAACGCGGGTGCCCAACGCGTTGTCCCCGCTCACGCGGTTGGCGACCTCGGTGGACAAGTTGCTGGTCAGCGTGCTGTCGGCAGCGGCTCTGGCAGCGGCTTCGCCGTCCACGCGGACACCGAGCGCGGCATCGGCGGCTTGAAGGGCGCTCACGGCGGAGGCGCGGGTGGCAGCCTCGCTGTCAACGCGACCCCCGAGCGCGACATCGGCGGCTTGAAGAGTGGTAACAGCGGCACTGCGGGCAGCTTCCTCGCTGTCCACGCGCACGCCGAGCGCGTTGTCGGCGGCAATGCGGGCAGCACCCTCCGCGTTCGCGGCGGAAATGATGTTGCTGTCGGCAACCTGCAGCAACGAAACGGAGGCGGCGGTGGAGGCGGACAGCGCAGACAGCTCGGCGGCGTACTGAATGTCGGCGGAGGCCCTGGATGCCGCTTCAGCAGCAATGGAGGCAGCAAGCGATGTGTCCATGCTCACAAGTCCGGCATAGTGCGTGGCTTCCGTGGTCTCCAGGTCGTGCACGCGGTCGGTCACGGTGTTGACGGCGGCAACGCGGGCAGCAATCTCCGCATCAACGTTGGCAGTGATGGACGCGTCCATGGCCTCCAGTGCGGCAACGTGCGTGTCAACCGAGGTGGACAGGGCGTCAACGTTGGACTGCAGGGTGGTGTCGGCGGCGGCACGCGCGGCAATCTCGGCAGTAAGGCCGCCGTTCGCGGCGTCAATGTTTTCCTGAAGGGTGGCGTCGGCAGCGGCGCGGGCAGCGGCTTCGGCGTCAACGTTTGCCTGAAGGGTGGAGTCAGCGGCAGCGCGGTCGGACGCTTCGGATGCAAGGCCGCTGTTGATGGAGTTGGTCAGAGCGGATTCAAGAGCGGTGGCCGCGTTCACGGTGGCGGTGCTCAGGTTGTTCAGGTTTGACTGCAGGGTGTTGTCGCCGGCAATGCGGGCGGCAGTCTCCACCGACACGGAGGATTCAATGGCGGTTGAGCGGGTGTTGTTGCTGGCAACATAGGAGGCGTGCGCACTGGACACCGACGAGATGCTCGCGTTCAGCAAAGCATCCTGGATGCTGCGGGCGGACGCCTCATCAGCGACGGACTGCATGATGGCCAGGTCGGTCGCCTCAAGGTTGCTCTTGGTGGTGTCCACGTAGGCTTGCAGGGTGGCAGTGGTCGCGGTTTGCTGCACCACGGCCGCCTCAAGGCTGGCGGTTTCAGCGGCATTCAAGGCGGCAGCGTAATCAGAAATCTCTTTCAGCTGATCAAGATTCACGCCGGCGCCGTCCAACATGGCGTCAATGCGTTCCTTCTGTGCGCGAACCAACTCGTCAACGTACAATTTGTTGGAAACGTCGTAGTTGTTGACGGGGGTTGGCGCGGTCACAGTGGAATCTTGGAAGTTAAATTCACCGTCATTCACGGTGGCGTGCCCTAGAAAGAGCGTGGGTAAAGACATTTGCGGTGTGTGTGTGTTTGTGTGGTTATAATATTTGCTTATACTATTTTTTTTACGAATAAAAATGACATGCCATTATTAATTCAAATTTAGATGCAACATTGGGTAATTTTCCATAATTGCACTAGAGTCACTGCGATAAAACATCATGAATAAGTATTCAATTTTATCAATCAGTCCTTGGTTTGTATTCCCATAATTGCCGTTGTATATTTCTTGAGCGATTGCAGATGCTTCGGCCGCCGAGATTGACGATGCGGCTGCTGCGCTTGCTGCTGCGCTTGCCGTTGCGGTTGCTGCGCTTGCCGTTGCGGTTGCTGCGCTTGCCGTTGCGGCTGCTTCGCTTGCCGTTGCGGCTGCTTCGCTTGCCGCTGCAAATGCGCTTGCTGACACGCTCGCCAACTGCTCAATTTGATCAATGATCGCTTGGTTTAAATTGCCATTGTTGTTGTACATTTCTTGAACAATTGCAGCCGAGTTTGCTGCTGCAGTCGCCGTTGCGGCTGCTTCGCTTGCCGTTGCGGCTGCTTCGCTTGCCGTTGCGGCTGCTTCGCTTGCCGATGCGGCTGCTTCGCTTGCCGATGCGGTCGCCGTTGCGGCTGCTTCGCTTGCTGCGCTTGCCGATGTGGCTGCTTCGCTTGCTGCGCTCATGGCTGCAGTTATTACGCTTGCTGCTGCAGTTACTGCGCTTGCCGATGTGGCTGCCGAGTTTGCTGCTGCAGTTACTGCGCTTGCCGATGTGGCTGCCGAGTTTGCTGCTGCAGTCGCTGCGCTTACCGATGCGGTCGCCGTTGCGGCTGCTTCGCTTGCTGCGCTCATGGCTTCAATGGCTGCCGCAAATGCGCTTGCCGACACGCTCGCCAACTGCTCAATTTGATCAATGAGTTCTTGATTCGTGTTTCCATAATTGCCGTTGTAGATTTCTTGAACGATTGCAGCCGCTTCGGCTGCCGTGTTTGCTGCTGCAGTCGCCGTTGCGGCTGCTGCGCTTGCTGCGCTTACCGATGCGGTCGCTGCGCTGGCTGCTGCACTCGCTGCGCTTACCGATTCGGTCGCCGTTTCGGCTGCTGCGCTTGCTGTGCTCATGGCTGTAGTTGCCGTTGCGGTTGCTGCGCTTGCCGTTTCGGCTGCTGCGCTTGCCGTGCTCATGGCTGTAGTTGCCGTTGCGGTTGCTGCGCTTGCCGTGCTCATGGCTGTAGTTGCCGTTGCGGTTGCTGCGCTTGCCGTTGCGGTTGCTGCGCTTACCGCGCTCGCCAACTGCTCAATTTGAGCAATGAGCGCTGGATTTGAACCGCCCAAATTGCCAGAATTGTATAATTCTTGAATGATTGCGGCTGCTGCGCTTGCCGATACGGTCGCCGTTGCGGCTGCTGCGCTTGCTGCGCTTGCTGCGCTTGTTGCGCTGGCCGATGCGGTTCGGGATGCGGTTGCTTCGGTTGCTGCTCTTCCGTATGCGGCAACGGATGTGGTGGCGGATGCGGAGGCTGCGGTGGCGGATGCGGAGGCCGCGGTGGCGGATTCAGAAGTCGCGGTGGCGGATTCAGAGGCCGTGGTGGCGGATTCAGAGGCCGTGGTGGCGGATGCAGAGGCCGTGGTGGCGGATTCCGATGCATATGTCGCAGACGCGGATGCCAATCTTGCGGATTCGGAGGCAGAATCGGCCATTTCTGACAGAAGTGCAGCAGATGTCAATAATTGATCTAGTTTTACCTGCATTTGACTGAATTCAGTCATTAAATAATTAATTTCATTTTGAGATGGACATGGAGATTGAAGCTGCTGCGGGCGGCTACAGCAAATGGCTCGGTTTGCTAAATACACATTGTAATTTGTGTATGACATTGAAACAATATAATAGTTATAATATGCAAATTTTTTAATTCTTTCAATTATTGAGGGGGCGTGTGCACCGCATGTCATTTCGTCATTGTGTCGTGTTTTTTTATTGTTTTCAACTCATTCCATTTTTTTACGTACAAGTCAAATGGAACGCACAATGGATTGCTTTTTATTTTATTAATTGCAATGGGCAGTGTCAGCAACACCGAAGGCAGCAGCGTTTCATCCACTATCACAATTGGTTTGGAGGGTTTTGATTTTTTGTATTTATTATTGAAGTATTTCCATCGTTCTAAATAAATTTGAAATGGGACACACTTGGGGTTTTTTTTCATTTCCAACATGGCTTCTGATAAATTTAATTTTATGCAGGGCAACAGTTTGTCATCCAACATTGAAACCCCTTTGAACATTTCAGAATCAGGATGACTTGACAGCACTTGTTTTTGCACTGGTTCTTGCACTGGTTCTTGCACTGGTTCTTGCACTGGTTCTTGCACTTGGTCTTGCACTAGTTCTTGCACTGGTTCTTGCACTGGTTCTTGCACTTGGTCTTGCACTAGTTCTTGCACTGGTTCTTGCACTTGGTCTTGCACTTGTTCCATGATTTTCATAACTTCATTGATGGCATCATTTATCCTATCTAATATGAATTCATCATTGTCCGTGTCATCCTCATTATTATTTATCATTTATTATTTATCATTTATTAATAATAAATAATTTAATTCATTTTTTTTCATTCATGGTGCTTCTACATTCGCTGCAGATGTTGCTGCCATTGCTGGCCCGAACGTGGTTGCTGCCATTGATTCCGGTTCGGTTGGGATTGGGATAGCGAGGATGGTTGCTGCTGCTGTTGGGACACTAGAAGCTGTTGTTGCTGTTGCATTTGTTGCTGTTGGGACACTAGAAGTTGCTGTTGCATTTGTTGCTGTTGCATTTGTCTTATTTGTTGTTGAATTTGTGGTTTTGGTTGCTGCAGTTGCTGCGGTAGTTGCTGCATTTGTGGTCTTGGTTGCTGCAGTTGCTGCATTTGTGGTCTTGGTTGCTGCAGTTGCTGCATTTGTGGTCTTGGTTGCTGCAGTTGCTGCGGTGGTTGCTGCATTTGTGGTCTTGGTTGTGGTGGTTGCTGCAGTTGCTGCATTTGTGGTCTTGGTTGCTGCATTTGTTGCAATTGCTGCAATCGTTGCAGTTGCTGCACTTGCTGCTTCTGCATGTCTTGCATGCGTTGCAAATGCTGCAGTTCTTGACTCAATATGGGCTTTATTTGTTCTTCGGGCTTTGGGTCGGCCTTTTCGGGCTTTATTTGTTCTTCGGGCTTTATTTGTTCTTCGGGCTTTATTTGTTCTTCGGGCTTTATTTGTTCTTCGGGTTCAGCCTTTGGTTTGGGCTTTGGGTCGGCCTTTTCGGGTTGTTTGGCCTTTTCGGGTTGTTCGGCCGGTTTGCTTTTCTTCTTTAATTTCTCAAATTCATCCATAATGAACTTAATTTTATACTCCAGCGTGTCTTTG
>Ga0209296_1001049_pt1 | contig 22173 bp, 23 predicted proteins | sample S_130206_EF_Meta_FD_187319 | JGI IMG/M metagenome (GOLD analysis project Ga0209296, IMG submission 187319) | Freshwater microbial communities from Lake Simoncouche, Canada to study carbon cycling - S_130206_EF_MetaG (SPAdes) (version 2) | ecosystem: Environmental > Aquatic > Freshwater > Lake ...
CAGGTTGATTGTTATAATCATATATTGTACTTCTTAAACGAAGATCACCATTTAAATCAAGTTCTTGTGTCGGAAGTATTGTTCCTATTCCTACATAGTTTGTAGAGTTATCATAAAAGAGACCTGATGCTCCTTTGAAATCATTATTATTATTGAATATAACCTGACCCTGAGTACCTGGAGAAAATACTGTAATAGTAACTCCTACTCCTGGATGTCCAAATGAATTTAAGTATCCTCTTGCACTAATAGCAGAACCAACAAAGTTGAGTTGAGTAATGCTACTGACTCCGCCAGATGGTGTTAAAACATTTTCATCGTATATTGAGATAGTTCCAGGAATTAATCCACCACCAACAGGAACCCAATATCTCACTCCAGGATATCCAATAATAGATACTGATTGATATTGTGCCCCAACAGGAAGTGTGGGACCAGGAAGAACTGGATCACCAAGATTTGGTTCTGCCTGATTTATTGTAAGATATTGATACCTATCTGAAGTTAATTCTGATTGTGATGTTCTTTTAATTTTACCACTTAAATATTTTGCCATCTCTTATACCGACACGTTGTTCTCAAGAATACTGCAAACAAATTCCATTTGAAGTGGAGCAACTAATCCTCCACTTACATAAGTGTGTGCAATTCCCACCACAATACCAGAATTAGTCACAAATGTTTTTGATACACCAACACTTCCAACAATAGAACTTACAGTAAATGATTGTTGTGGTGATGGGAAAATATTAGTTGTAACTCCAATATTTGAGGCACAAGTAAATGCAAGACCACTCATCGTAACTTCATCACCAACATTAAAATTGTGAGCAGTGAGAGTTGTAACTGTTGTTATACCAGTAGTATTTGTATATTTACAGTCAGTAACAGTAACAATACCAGATTGAGTTCCACTAATTGCAATAGAATCTGCAATAAGTGCAGATCTTTCTAACACCAATCTACCATCAATAATGACTAATGAATCATTTGGTGGTATTTCAGCACTTTTAATAATTCTGTTATTTCTTGTATTTCCAAAAGTTTTCGATGCCGTACTCTTTCTTCGATGAGTAAATGTAACTGTAGGATAGGTCGTTACGCCAGCAACATTTGATACTTGAGCATAAAGAACAATTGCGGATACTCCAACAGGAGTTGTATATACAGTCTGTTCACCAGGTGCAACAGGAACTGCAATTGTTAGAAACTTATTGAGAGGTGCGACTGCCATATTATCTTAATGCGAGTATTAGTGGTGTAACTTCTGCCTGTATTGCCCTACTAAAGTCTCTTCCTGAAATCGTAGACGTTGTTTGATTAACTTGAATACCTTCACCAATATCAAAGTTTCCTTTTTGATCAGTGCTGGTAAATGGAATTTGTGCTCCATCTAGTTTAACAATTTCATTCGCCTTTATTGGAATTCCACCAAATTGGGGTGTTGCTATATTTATACTTGTACCTGCACCAATATATTCAAAGGAATGAGTACTAGTAAGAATACGACTAATTCTTCTTAATTCAACTTGATCATTTTCAAATAACTCATATGGAATAAACTCATTGAAAGTTGTTGTTGTAACTCCTGTTGGTGATGTGCGATTGTCAGTTGATTCCAAAACCGTAAAATATATAGGTTCCATATTTGCAAGATATTTATTTTTATCTTGAACAACACCATCAATCAAAACCCTAATATCTTGCGAGGAAAGATAATTTCTTCCACTATTAATTACATCTATTGAAACAATTTTATTAGTAGTATCATCTATATTTGCACTCGCTTCTGCAATAATTCCCTGAGGACCTTTTGGTTGGTATGTTCCATCAACATCCTGAATAATAATAGATGGTGGAGAAGATGCACTATATGCAGAACCACTATTATCCAATACACTAATAGATCCCAATCTTCTCATTGGAGCAGTAATAATACCAACACCAACTGCATCTCCCGCATAATTGCTAAGATTAATCTTGAACCAAAGTGCTTGACCATCATAAGGTCTTCTTGGAGTATTAGTGCCAACATAAAATACCGAAGTAAGACCAACTTTATCATTAAGTCTACCATCAGAATTTTGAGTGAGCGTATTTCTTATAACTTTACCTGTAAATTCTGTTGCTCCCAATCCAACTGCATATAATCCATAGTTACCAAACGATGAGTTAGAGTTTGTAAGATCACACTGCCCACCAGTATCAACATAAATTGCCTTATCACAGTTAATTGTAAAGATAGAAACCAACTGAGCATATCCATTGTTTGTAATGGAAACACCAATACCTGCCTCATTATACTGTGTAAATGAGTCGCAAACCATACATTTTAAATTGGCACCAATTTCCGTTGCAGTTGCATGGTCCCCATTAATCTTCATACCAATACTTAATGGCATAAAGTTGGTACAGTTACGAATATATGGAGATCTCCATCTTCCACTTGGACCTTCTGTTGCAGGTCCAGGAGCTAGATATCCAGTCACTGCACCATAAGATTTTCCTGCCAAAATATCGGTAGTTGTTGGTGGGAATGCAACTGCACCTCCACCAGGATTCGATTCTCCAGTATCACAGGCAAAGTTCATATTTTCAATCAGACACCCTCTTCTGACATGAAAAACATCTTTACTTAAGTTTTTAGGAACAACTGTAACAAGTCTCAAATCTTGACCACTTATAGATACATCTGTTCTCAATCCAATTGGATTATTTTCATAATATACACCGGAACGAATTTTAATAGTATCTCCAGGTTCTGCAATTTCACATGCAGATGCAATTGTGAGTTTAGCATCACCTTCAGTTTTTCCCCCATTATCATCATTACCATACTTGGAAACCCAAATTATATTTCTAGAATCTGCTCCTGCTGGGGCCCAAATAACTTTACCACCAGGATAAGTAATGTTTGGTGCAGAATTTGGACCTCCGCCAATAATTGTAGTTACAATACCAGCACAAACAGTAATTGCTGATACTACATTTGCACATCCAGTTAAACTTGTATTACTTCCGCTATCTTCTTGTAAGGTTAAATCTCTTACTTGACGAACACTACCCACACCACTTTGGTATGATATTGGCAATGTAACATTATTAATTACATATCTTGCTAATTGTGCCGCAGTTGTAATTGCAACAATCGTGGCATCTTTGATTGAATAACCATTTATATCATTACCCGTAATATGAATCAATGAAGGTCCATTATAATAAGATAAACCGGCACCAACGGATTGTGAGTTTCCTCCCTTAGTAATATCAAGAGTAATTGCCTTTAAAATTTTCTTAATATCATTTCTACAAGTAGATACTCCACCAACACCTGGAACTACAAATGCAGGACTCTTATAACTTGTACTTGTGAGGAATCCGATTGCTTCTGCTGCAATGAAATCGAGATTCAAGCGAATCATATTGGCAGCATCAAAAAATCTACCGCTAATAATTTCGCCAGTTGTTCCAACTGGAACCTGTGTTAATACTGATCTTGGAGTTTGATAGAAATTAGTATCATATCCAACATTACGATTGCTGTCATAAAGTCCTTTTCTAAGTAGTACATCTTTTGCAAGATCAATGTCTTTAATTGGAGCATTAGTTCCAATACCAACCGAACCAATTCCTGTAGTTGTAATAACTGTTCCACCAACACCAACTTGAAGAGTTGAATTTAATGTTGTTGCAGCGCCAACTAATAAAGTACTGTTTAGAGAAGCGGCACCAGTAACATTTAATTTATCTCCTAATGAAGTAATTCCAGTAACATTAAGTGTGTCATCAATTGCTGTAGAACCATCTACATTTAAAGTAGATTTTAGTGTAGCAGCGCCATCTACGTTTAAGGTTGTGTCTAAATCAGTTGCACCTTTTACGTTTAATGTTGTTTGAAGTACTGTAGCACCATCTACGTTTAAGGTTGTGTCTAAATCAGTTGCACCTTTTACGTTTAATGTTGTTTGAAGTACTGTAGCACCATCTACGTTTAATGTTGAATCAAAATCAACTGCTCCAGTAGCATGAAGAGTTCCAGTAATATCTAAAGTTGATGTTGGATTATTATTTTGAATTCCAACATTAGTCATTCTATAGATAGGACTTGCTGACCCAGATCCACTATATCCCCAAAGATCTTGTGTACCTATATCAGCAATCCAATTTGGATTACTAGGATTAACAACGGGTATTAAAGTATCTGTTCCAAGACCAAGACTATTTCTCTGAACAAAATTCAGAGCAGCAAATGCTTGTGCCAAATCATTTGTCGGAATGAATACACCTTGATCTTGGACATAAAATCTTGCCATTTTATTTGCCTATGTTAAAAATATTTATAGATCATATGATTAAACAAAAAGAGGTACTCCCTCATCCAGAACAAAAATTCCGTCAGTACTAATTCCAGGAATTATTGGACCAGATTCTGCAATTAATGGGATCCAACGAATTCCACCATCATCCCTAGCTAATTGATAACCATTTTTTCCCGGATCATTTACAGAATCGTAAATATTTTCATCTATTTTTACACTTCCACCAACATCAAGTCTTTGTTCTGGTATTGTAGTTGCACCAATACCAATATTTCCACTAAATATTGCATTTCCAACCACATCTAGAGATTGTATTGGTGCAGTACTACCTATTCCAACCTTGCCAGTTAAAAATGGAAGTCCATCAAGATCTGAAATTGCTCTTAATACTGTTCCACCAATTCCAACGTCTAATCTTTTTCTAACTGTTAAAATCCCTACAATTAAATTTCCATCAATAGTTACATCACCAACAATATTATTATCAAATTTTGGAAAATCATAGTGAAGTGTTCCATAAACATAAACATCTTTGAAGAATTTGGCATCTTCATTAAAATATGCTTCTTGACCTGTAACGAAAATATCTGCCATTTTACAATCCTATAATTGAGGCTATACCACCACGGAATGTTTGTGTGATAATATCTGAACCAACATAAGTTCCGGCAAAAACAATTTCTCCAAAACTAGTTCCTTTTGGTGCAAGATTTCCATCCAATGCATCACAGTCTGCCTTATTTGATTTGATAAGAAGTCTTCCAGAACCAGATTCTAATATAATATTTCTTCCCGCTTTAATATCAACATCTTCATCCGCATCAATCATAATGTTTTGTCCACGAATTCTTACTCTACCATTTTTTTCTGCTGTAATACAGACATCACCATTTCTTCCACTAATTATAATATCTACACCATTTGATTGACTTTTCTGACCTGCAATCAATTCTATTGAATGGTCATTGTAAATTTTATAAGTTCCACCTTCACTTAATCCACTAATACAAACATCTTTACTATCTGTTACTGCATAAAGATTATAAACATCAGTACCATTCAATCCCATTGTGGGATTATTCATATCCAATCTAAATTTTGGACCAAAACTGGTTATACTTCTTCCCTGCCAGTTTTGTTTGTCTAAAGGTCTTTCTGCCATTTTATGTCACACAATCGATTACTTGTTTTACTTCACCTTGGAATTCTGAAGGAGTAATATTACTTATATCAAGTATTGGTCTAAGTATAGCACCAGATCCTGTTTTAGAATTTACTGTGAGAATAGGTAAATCATTCACGGTAACAGTATTTATTTGAGTTCCAGTATTATTATTTGGAGTCACCTTAAAAATACTTCCATTAGATATCTGAACTGGATAATTATTTCCAAAATTATCAGTTACAGTATCAGTTGAAGTATAATTTTCTCCAGCATTTTCAATCAATACATTAGATACAAAATAATTCTGAATTGTATCAATTGGATAATTTTCACCTTCGGATACAATATAGACAGAATCCACCTCTCCAGCATCATTAATTGTTGCTCTTGCTACAGCACCATATCCTTGATTACAACTATCAACTACCTCAACAAATGGTGGGAATCTATATCCAGATCCACCATTGATTATTTTTGTGGAAATAATACTTCCTGTGGATCCAACTATTGCACCTAATAACGGAATTGCCGCACATCCAACTCCACCTCCACCAAATATATTAATTGTTGGAGGACTGCATGTGGTAGGTGGTCCCGTATAGCAACCACCAATTTGATTTGGAATATTATTTGCGGGACTAAAAATACCAGCAACTCCACTGGCAGTTGATATGGCATTAGAAATGTTTGCATTTTCTAAAATTTTTGCAAAATCGGGTGAAGGAACATTTGAAGGTCCAGATCCAATTATCCATTGATCAACAATACCATTTGCTTTTCCTTTACTTTGATTACAATCAAACAATCCAACAAGACCTTTAATGGCATCAGAACTTGTTCTTAAGAAATTATCAACACTAAATGATGGGAAAAATTGAAGAATCCTCTCAACTCCACCGATTGCAGAACTTAATCCATCCGTTATCTTTCCAATGATAACATTAACAAGTGTTCCGGTAAATTGATTTGCTGCACAACTTACAAAATTTTGAACATTATCAACTACAGAATTGAGAATTTCTTTAATAACACTTCCCAATCCACTAATAATTGCTCCAGAAACACAAGGAATTGCTTCTTGCAATATTTTCACTGGAGGAACCATTACAGTTTGTGCTGCTACTCCAGCAGCATGTGCAATTGCAGGACTTTTTGTTGCAAGAAAAACTAAGTCATAAACTTTTTGATATAATAATTTTAATCCTTGATTTAATAATGGTGCTAATTTTTTAAATAATTTATTCACCATATTACCAACCAATCCATTACAAATTGCCTGAATTTTATCAGTTACTCGATTAATCTCATTTTTAATATTGGTAAAGATTGCAGGTGCTTTAAGTTTATTGATTAAATTACCAACTTCTGTTGAAATTTTATTAACTAGTGTATTACTTACTGTATTTGCAAGTTGAATCTTATCACCGATTGCACTGAAGATGCAGATTTCATCATTTGCAATATTTTTTGCTTGTTCCGGTGATACATGTCTTGGAGATTTTTGAGAATTTGCATTCTGTTCGTTAGTCTGATCCGGTTTTACATCAGTTATGCCATTTGGTTTTACAACTTTAGTAGTATATCCAGTGAATGGTTGAAATGGTCCTGGAGTATTGGAAGTAAGAACTTGCGAAGTTCTTCCAAAACATCCCATGATTACAGGAGTCTGAGCATTATCAGTATCTAAGAAAAATCCAAAAACAACATCGCCAGGAGAAATCTTTACACTGGTAGAGTTATTTCCTGCACCTGTTCCTGAAGTTGTTGGAAGTAAACATTGTGCCCAAGGTAAATCTTCATCTGGAAGTTCGGTAAGATCATAAGGATGATACCCCATAATACGAACTTTAAATCTATTTCCCCATCCTGCACCATTAATTTGCCCACCATGAGCACTTTCTTGAGGAATCTGTCCGATCCACCAACGAAATCCGTCTCTTCCTAGAAAATTAGTCTTAAGTAAGGATTCTTGTATCATTTATCGTTTGTCCCATGTGCTCCAAAGGTATCTCTAATCAACTTCATTGAAGTATATGATGCATCAGTATCGAAATGATGACACAGTTCTTTTATCATATATAGACCACTTTGATCCTTGTCATATTCATCACCACTTCCTCTTGAGATTTTTGGAAATTTACATTCAATAATATCACCTGCTTTCAAATTTGTATTTGATGGTACAACTATACTTAATGTTTGAGTAAAAAGCATATTGTATCTCATAATCGCCTGAGATTGATACCTAAATGGGTCAGAGTTTCCTTCTGTAGAAACACCCACTTCTATCGTACCAATATCCAATACCTGAGTTAAATATCTAGTTGGTATGTGACCAAGATCAATATTTGAACTATTCGAAATTTTTGGCAATTCAAGTTTTTGTCCAAGATTTTTTACTCCACTTACATAGTCATCAGTTGTAAATATTCCTTTTTGCGGATCAGTGAATTCAAATGTTAGTGGATTATAAAACATACGATAACTTGCATAAGAACCAAGTCTCAATTTTTCAAGTAGATTTTGATTTCTTTCTGTTTTATAGTTGAGAATATTAAAATCATTATCTCTTTCAATTCCAGATTGATTAACTTGTGTATAGGTATATGATGGAATTTTGTCTGGTTTCTGTGAAATTAAACTATCAATAGATCTAAATTGAAATCCTTCTTTCGTTTGATAAAATACAAATCCTGCTGTAGCATCCCCAGAAATTTCTGCAGGAACACCTTTAGATGCTAACCATACCAAAATTGTAAATGGTTTTCTCAGATTGCCGATGAATCCATATTTGTTTTGTGTTTTATCAATTTTACCAATCCTTTCAGTCTTTAGATAATTTTTAAGAATATCTTCCACCGATGCATCAATTGTCGAACTTGTTTTATATTTTTTTCCAACTCTTGAAGTTTCATTTGTAATTGCTTCTCTTGAAGTTAAATTCAAGAGAAAGGTTTCTCTTTGAGATTCTGTTACAATATCAGTGATACTTGAGACATATAAGTAATCTTTTTGATTTGTTGCAAAATCTAATCCAGGATTTTTGTTGGAGTTTCCCGTAATTTTTAATGAAACTCTTTCACCACCACGAAGTGGAAGACCATTATAAATTGATTGCCTTTCTCCATCAGGATTTCCTTCCTTATCAGGCGCCTGAATAGAATCTCCAGTATTAACTATTCTAATCTTTGCAGTAATTGTTGGTGAAAAAATATCCTCATAATAATCAATAGATACCGCACCCTGTCTGATATCAGCGGTTCTTTTTTGATCATTTGATTCTATCGTCAATTCTTCATAAATTGACTTATTAATTGCTGCCATTAGGTATACGCTAACTCTAGAAGTATTTGATTCTTAATAAGACTATTTAACGAATCTTCAATGGGCATTGGTTGAGATCCTCCTCCATCTCTAGAAATAACTTGTTGTGGTGCAGGTGGTTGACGATCATCCACAACCACAACTTGCTGGCCTTTTTTATTTTGAGCAACAACTGAAGGAACATTTTGACCTGGTGAAGTTGTTGATGAAACTTGTGCTTGAAGTGGTTTTACTCCACCACCTTTATATTCGAAGTGATATGGATCTCCAGGTATTGATGCATAATACCATCCATATTTTGATCCATTTTTCATCATCCAATTATATGAATCGCTTCCTGGTTGAAGATCAAGTGCCAATCCTACACCATGTCTAGAATAACCAGGAGTTGCCCTAACAGAACCTTTTACATTTCTTTGATGTTCATAACTTCTATATGCACTATTAATTGGAATATCTTTACCATATGCTTGTTGTGCTGCTAAAAATGCTTTTCCTGCAGTTGGATTTAACATTGCATTATTTCCGTACCAATCTTGGTAATCAGCAGTATACGATAATGATTTTATTTTCATCAAATCTGAAGAAGTTAAAAATCCATTTCCTTTACCTGATTGTGGTTTTGAAGGTGCTGGTTGGGAAGTTAAAGATGAAAAAGTAACAGGTGTTCTTTGCGCCTCTTTAATAATCGCAGTTTCTTTTGCAGAATACCTTGATCCACCAGCAGTCCAAGATCCTATTCCCTGAGACTTCAATACTGCAAGTCCCATTTTATCTTGATTTTCTGGACTGAATGTATCAGTTGGTTTTAATCCTGCACCTTTCATTGCAGATGGAAAAGTTATTGGAATAATTTGATATCTTCCTGCCGCATAAACTCCATAATTACTAATTTGTGGATTTCTTTTATCCATCACATATGCTTGTCTCTGCATAATTTCACCAAGAGTCATTGATGTTAATTCTTTTCCAACCTTAGTTTTTGAATTTCCTGTAGATCCAACAATTTTTTCCCCAATTGTTCCCTGATTCATTGCATTATAACTACCACCACTTTCTGGACCAGAAATAATGTCTAATGCTTGTTTATGAATCCCAGTTACACTTCCACCAGTAGTATCAGTAGTAGGTGCAGATTGTCTATAATCAGTATTCAATGGTGCAGGTGGTGTTTCTCCAGGGCCTTGCCCAAGAGGAGTTGTAAGTAACTTAAATCCATCTTCAAATTGATCGTGCATTGCATCAATATTAGCACCCAAATCATCCATTGCACTCTGAACTCTTTTTGATTGATCGGTAAAATCAAAATGAGTAATATCTTGGTATACAGCAGAAAGAAGATTTCCAAAATCTTGAAATGTGTTTTTAATATTTGACATAAAATCTGTCAATATTGTATATAAAGATTTAATTCTGATAATTAAATCCTCAATTGCCGTCATAATTGTTGGCAAATTATAAAGTAACCAACCAAGTAAAAGACTAGATGCAAAATCTAACAATCTACCAAGAAATCCTTTTGTACTATTAGCAATCACTGATCCGGTTCTTTTAAATGCACCACTGATACCAGAAGCTTCAATTATACTTTCCTGATCTTTTCTCTTAACTGCTTCTTCTCTCATACTACTGAGCATTCTATTTCTAGCAATAGATTCTCTTTTTATTTTTGTTCTATTGAGAGTAACATTTTTTACATTATCTGCAGATTTTTTTAACTGCCCCATTCCAGTATTGAGGGATTTTATTCCGCCAGATACTTTATCAAAATTAATTGAAGATGTAATCGCCATATTACATTACCACATTATAATTGATTTGTGAATATAATGTATAGAAGTTATCAGGATTAGAGGAAGGAATATATGGAACATCACTCGCAGGTCCACTTTTTAATGGTTGTTGTGGTGGAGGACTAGAAGGATTGGAAGATGTGTATATAATATTTGGTTTTGGTTCAGGTTCTGGTCCAACATTAAATGGTACAGTTGGAATTTTTGATGTTTCCGCTGATGTTATTTTTGGAGTAGCAGGTTTTGATGAAGTTTCTGCTGGTGGTGTAGTTTCTTTAGGAAATTCTGAAGTTTTTTCTTCTAAAGATGTAGATATTTTTGCTGGTGTTGAAGTTGGTTGAGATGCTGTAGTTAATAAAGGTAATGAAAATGACAATTTAGTTTTATCAACTTCAGTAGATTCAGAAGGCTTTGCAGATGTTGGTACTACTTGTGTTTTAGATTGAGTTTTTTCTTTTTCTTTTGGTTTATTTACTCCAGTGAGAATATCAGCACCTTTTCCACCATAATAATATCCAGCTCCAGCACCAATCAAAGTTGCTGGAAATTTTAATATTCCTGGAAATTTTGATCCTAGTTTTGCACCTAATTCTGCTGTGGCAAGACTACCAGCTGCTCCTGCACCTGCTTGAATATTTGTTTGACCTTCTCCCTTTCTTTGCATGAAATCGAACCCACCAAGAGCAAGATTAAATCCAGTCTTAGCAATTTTTCCGAATCCTTTAGTGATACCACTAAAAAGTCCTTTTCCAGCACCTTTTTCAACACCTTCAGTAATTCCTTTTGTTGCAGCAGATGCTTCTTTACCACCACCAGTTACTGCTTTTGCTGCACCTTTTACAAGACTTGCCATTCCTTGGAAGAGTTTTCCAAGTGTATTTGCAATTACAAATTTTCCTATTTTTCCCGCAAGTTTAAAAATAGTACCAATAACTTTACCTATACCAACATTAATTACTCCAAATATAGCACCTGCAATTGCAAGAGTTTTAATTGTGGAATTTTTAATATCATCTAGTTGTTTCTTATCTCCATCCTGATATGCCTTAAGTAACTTAATTCCTTGAACAGTTAACCACCCTCCAAGTAATGTTCCAATAAATTCCATTAAATTTTGGAATCCAAACGAAACTTTATTTCCAATACGATTTACTGGTTCCGATAAGGCACTCTGAATTTTAGTCTCTAAAAGACTTTCCTTTCCACCTCTTGCTCCCGCTTCCGCTAATCTTCTTTCCTTTTCTTGTTCATAAAGATCCTTTTGCTTCTCAATAGCACTCTCACTTGCAGTGATTGTTGCAATTGATTCTAAAGTTTCATTAACCTTATTTAATTGAAGATTTACACCACTAATTTGAGTAATAAGAGATTGATTCAAATTTGCAAAAACATTAACATTCGCAATATTACTTCTGCTCAACTCATTAACTTGATTTTGAAGTGATGTTACTGAAGATGAGAGTGATTGTAGTGTAGATTTTGTTTCAGGATCTGGTTTGTTTCCACCAAAAATACTTCCCGATACGGTACTTTCATTAATACCTTGAACCGAATTTGAAAGTGGCGATGGTAGAACTGCCATTAGGAGGATTGCTGATTTTTAAGATTTTCTTGTTCAATATATTGTTGCAAAAGTGTAATATAGATTTCTTTCTCCCAAGGAATCATATTATCAAGTTCTGTTAATGAATATTTATGGTGTTGCATCAGGGAAAAATTAGTCCGGAAGTATGACGCAAGATCATTATGCGCCATACTTACACGAAAAAAGCAGGAAGTCCCTCCAATACAACTTCACTTTCAATACCAGTATTTGGATTTTTAATTGAAATATTATGTGAAAGTTTTGGCATTGTTTCAAAGAACTTCTCAATTTCTTTGAATTGCTTTGAACTTAATTGCTCAACAAATTCTGAGAGTTCTTTTTTTGAACATTCACTTCCAATCCACGACTCTTCTTCAGAATAAACTTGATCGATACATGCACAAATCAAATCAAAAGATTCATTGACACCAATTCCCTCTCCACTATTAAAATTATTTTTAATGAATTCTGCCATAGATGGATACTTCATTCTCATAGTTAAAGTATCATCCAATTTAATATCTCTATTATGCCCCTCCTGTTCTTGTACTTGAATTTCGTCCAAATTAATACTTACAGGAACTTTTGTTGTATTGTCATCTGGGCATGTAATTAATATGTCAACAGTCTCACCAACTGATTTTCCACGAATATTCAAGAACAAATATTCAATGTCAAATGTAGCAAGATCATCAATTTTAATTCCTTTGCTTAAAATGCAGTTTGAAATTACTGTTTTAACTGCATTTGCGATTTGTTTACTATCCTCACTTTCCATTGCAATAATGAGGATCTTTTCTTCTTTAACTAAAAATGGGCGATATCTAATGTTCTTCTTTAGTGATGGAATTTCCAACTCATAAATTGGAGTCGCAATCTTTGGTAATGGCATAATGACCTATAAAATTCATGTGCTTTTATTTATAGCGTTCTAAACCAACTAGCATTATTTGGTTTAGTATTATTGGAAACCAATTTTGCATCTGGACTAGGATTAATTGGACCACCAATTCCTCTAGGTCTTGGATCATCCAATCTTCCAGTACCTAGATTAAGATTTCTCCAAATCATTTCTTCTCTTCCAGTTGCTAATCTAGTAGTAATTCCTTCTTCATTTTTAGCATTTGCCAATGAAGGTTGTCTATTATTATCTCTCATCGTATTTACATCAATACTTCTAATAGACCCACAAATATATCTCTCATAATTAAATGATGCCGTTACAGTTAATATTTGCGAATCATTATATGCGATTGATGGAGAATATAATGAAACTGGAAACAATTTAAAAAAGTTATATTCAATTTCGTTCGTATAATCTCTATCAAACTTTAATATCTTAACAGTATCACATTTATAATCTTTAGGATATTTCATTCTGAAAAAGTATCCCTCATTCGTTGGATTCATTCCAGATCCACTAGAAACAAATTCTATCCAATGTTCCAAGAATTTGATCATCTTATATTCTTTATCAACATAAAATGTCAAATCAGTAGAAGTAAAAATTCTGGTGTGTGCCATCTTTTCAGTGACACCGGTAACATCACCAACAACATCAGAAGTTCCAAGCGAACTACCCGGCAATGATGCAGAAGAGCACAATAATCCAGCATTTTCGGCAACAAATCTCCAATCAACACCTCTTAAACTTAAATGATTTTGAAGGGGAAGTGGTAATGCTCCGAAAGAAACTTGGTAGTGAGTAGTTTGTGCAAGATTACCGAAAATTGGTTTAATTTCCGATATTCTGCGAGGGCGGGCAGTGGACACTCTAAATACTCTTAAGGTCTTATACTATATGTATATGTCGTACAAAGGAAAATATCAACCAACCAATCCCCAGAAATACCGAGGAGATTATAGTAACATTATTTATAGGTCTTTGTGGGAACGCAAATTCATGAAGTATTGTGATCTCAATGAAAATATTCTTGAATGGGGAAGTGAAATTTTTGCATTGCCTTACCGATCTCCAATAGATAATCGTATCCACAAATATATTCCAGATTTTTATATCAAAGTAAAGGAAAGTAATGGCGAAATTAAAAAATGTATCATCGAAATTAAACCTAAGAAACAAACAGTAGAACCAATACCACAAAAGAGAAAAACAAAAGGATACATCTATGAAGTTTATGAGTATGCAAAGAATCAGGCGAAATGGAAAGCTGCGAAAGAATTCTGCAAAGATCGACAATGGGAGTTCAGGGTGTTTACCGAAGATCACTTGGGAATTAAGTAATGGCACTTACCGGATACGAAAAATCACTGGAACAATATACTAAAAATGAATTAGTTGATATTGCAAAAGAATATACCATATATTATAGGACAGATTCTGGGCAAGGATCTACTAGCAATTATGAAAAATTAACAAAAGAAAAATTAATCTCAATCATAAAATCTGATAGAGATTATCAAAGTTCTGCTCCATCATCAGAAAAATTGAGCAGAGTTCAAAGAATGATGAAAAGAATTTCACAAGCAACTTATAGTCCAGATGAAATTATGGAAATTATTCAAGAAATTTTTGATGATGTTGAAAAATATCCGAGACCAGGAAATATATACACTTTCGTTTATACTGCAAAAACACCAGGAATTTGGTATGATAAACATCCATTAGTGATAGTTCAAGGAGATGGTTATAGTACATCTGGATTTAGAGGATATAATATTCACTGGTCAGATCATAGAAATTATGTTTGGGAAGGAGTTGGAAGTTTATTTCATAGAGTTCAAAGAGGTGAAGAATTTGATTATCTTCATGATGTTCCATATAAAGACATATTGCGCACGTAGACTAAATAGTTAGAAAATATAAATGGCGCAACTTCTCAGATATCCATTAAAAAGAATAGATGAATCTGATGATTATCTTCAGATTCATGTGATAGATTATGTTCCTCCAGATATAGATTTATCAGGTTCTACAAATATACTTCAAAGAACTTCAACACAAGCATTAGAATCTCAAAGTTTAAAAAATCCATTGTATCAAATTCTTCTTCCCATGCCACAGGGAATTTCTGATACCAATTTGGTTAAATGGGGAGAAGATACTATAAATCCTTTAGAAGCTGCTGGAGTTGGGTTAGCAAAAGGTGTAGTAGAAGGAGAAAATCCATTAACTAAAATTTCACAAATGGCCGGTGCATTAAAATCTACCCTTACTAATGGAAATGGGCAGTATTTAGTTACTAGTTATATGTCAGCAAAAGCAGTTGGAACTCTTGGAGGAAATGTGACTGCAGAAGGAGTTCTCGCAAGAACTTCTGGTCAGGTTCTTAACCCAAATATGGAACTTCTGTTTCAAGGAGTTCAATTGAGATCCTTCAATTTCACATTTAATCTTGCACCCAGATTCGAAGAAGAAGCGAATGATGTTAAAAAAATCATACGAACCTTTAAATCATCAATGGCTGCTAAAACTTCAAGTGGTACTGGTGCTGGTCTATTCATTAGTTCTCCCGAAGTATTTCAATTAACTTATAAATCAGGAAACAAAAAACACCCATTTCTTCACTCATTTAAACCATGTGCATTAGTAAGTATGGGAGTTGATTACGCAGGATCTGGTGTCTATGCAACTTATGAAGATTCAACACCAGTTCATATGAAACTCTCACTTTCATTTCAAGAACTGAATCCAATTTACTTTGAAGATTATAATAAGATTCCTTTAACCGATGGAGTTGGATACTAATGGGATACTTTAGAGAACTACCAGATTTAGAATATCAATCTCCCTTTGTAGATAGAGTATCTTCGGATGCTTATGTTCGTGCAAAAAATTTGTTTCGTAGAGTTAAACTTCGTGATGATTTACAGAATGTTTTTACTCTCTTCAATAAGTATCAAATTCCTGATGGTGCCCGACCAGATACTGTGGCAAAAGAACTTTATGGTAGAGCAGATCTTGATTGGGTTGTGATTCTAACTGCAGGAATTGTAAATATCAGAAATGAATGGCCTTTATCTGATAGAGATATTTACGATTATGCTGAAGGAATTTATGGAGAATCATTAAATGCTACACATCATTATGAGACTAAGGAAGTTAAGGATTCTCAGGGACGTTTAATTCTTCCTGCAGGTAAGGTTGTAGATTATAATTTCACAATTCCAGATCCAAATATACCAATTCAAAATATTAGTCCGGCACCAGTCGTTGGAATTAGTAATTATCAATATGAAGTAAGAAAAAATCAAAAAAAGAGATCAATTTATGTTCTAAGAAGTCAATTTTTACAGCAGTATTTGAATGATATGAGAAAGATTATGCATTATGACAAATCTTCACAATATGTTGATAAAACTTTAATTCGTACTGAGAATACTAGAGTCACAATGCCATAAAAAAGGGGGAGGTCACCCTCCCCAATCCTATTACTCAGCAAGTTTTGCGAAGTAACTAAGTGTGTCATCATCTTCGTCATCATCATAAGATGAAGAATTGGAAGAAGAAAGACTGCTCAACTGAGTGCGAAGATCTTCATCAAGTTCACGAACTGGACCACGGGAAGTCTCTTCCTCATCGGCAACCTCAGGATCTTGACGACGAGTAGTCTTGTTACCAAGAACTTGACCAAGACGGGTATTCAGTTCATCATAAGACTTGAACTGATCGGGAGCAATGAACTCAGCAAGAGAATATTGCTTCTTCCAGATTGCTTCCATTGCATCGTCATCCTCTAGAAGAGGACCTGCAGCAGCAAACTCACTGGAATCATAGTTACGATAACCAGCAACGTTCTTTGCTTTCAGTTTGAAGTTAGCACCCTGCCAGAAGTCAAAAGGATCAATTGCTTGCTCATCTTCAAATTCTGGTTGCATTGCAGTAGTCAGTTTATCAAAGATTTTCTTACCAAATTTATAAAGAAAGACTTTACCTTCGTTGGAAGGATTAGCAGGATCTTTGACAACATAGATGTTGCTCACATAAGTCAGTTTACGCTTCTGCTTACGTGCTACTTCCTTGTTTGAATCAATTCCAGAATTCCAGAGTCCAGAATTATGCTCACAAATAGGGCATTTTTGATTGAGAGTTGTGATACACTGATCGATCAACCAACCACCAGGACCTTGGAAGGCATGGGAGTACAGTTTCACAAAAGGAATATCCTCTCCCTCAGGAGCAGGAAGGAAACGAATAATTGCATAACCATTCTGTGCTTTATCACATTCAAGTTTCCACAGGCGATCATCGGTAGATGATGCGTTATTATTCATTTTTTCGACTTCCTTGACTAGTTTTGCAGTCAGGGAACCAAGTTTGGATTGTTTTTTAAGATCGGAAAAGGACATTTGGATTAGTTAGATAAATTGGATTTGGTTTTGTAACAACTTTATTATAGGATATCTATAAAGGGATGTCAAGCCCGAGATATCATCTATCGATAAATTCTTTAAGAGACTCTATCGTTTTATTCATACTATTGAAGAGTAGATTCATATCTGTGTCGGGAGGAAATCCCATAATCGCCACAGATTTTTTCAGATTCTCTTTCATTTCAACCGCTTGTGGGTCATCTGAAAGAGAAAGTCTTGTGTACATAATGCGTTGCTTTTCCAGCAACTGAGTCAGTTTATCAATGTGTTCCAGTTTACCTTCACGGGTCATTCTACCAAAGGTCAGAATGCTTCCATAAATGAACTTCTGAAGTTCATTAATTTCATTAAGTTCATTCTGAATCATTTCAGAATCAAAAAAATCACTCATTGATTATTTCCCTTAATATTTTTTTATAGTTAAAAACATCTATTTGAAGAAATGGTTTGTACTTTCTGATTTTTAAACTTACGGTTTCCCATACAGGATCCAAAAGTTTCTTATCAAAGACATTTCCGAACTGGAAGATTATATCATAAATCACCAGGATTTCAGGTGAAATCTTCCCACCCAGGAATTTTTTTAGAACCGGTGGATGACCTTTCGAGCAGTTGAAGGCATCTTCTAATTTGATTTCCGAGAGTAATTCTTCCGATTGTTCTTTGAACAAGTAGGTCAAACTCTGCTGTCGTTTCATCCACTCGGTGTAAGTCCTTTCTCCCGAATTTATAATTTCTCCAATCCATATGTTTTGTGGGTTGTCTGTGGCAACAAAGTTTGATACAAGAAAATTTACAATTTCTTTGTCAGAATATTTTCTGGAAGATTTCTCGAAAAAATACTTATCCTTACGTTTGTTGAAGGAAGTCAGAGTTGCTCTGGACTTACCACCATATTTAAAGAAATCGTATTTTGGATTTGTAAAATGACTTTTGAGTGAAAGATAATGTTGATAGGTCTCAAATGGACTCATAAAGGTAATTTTGCTTTCGAAGTTTTTTTCATAAAGTTTAGATTGATAGCATCATACTTCAATCTTTCTTTAAGTGGTTTTGATACAAGTTTAGTAATTGAATCCACTTCAATACCATTCACTTCACAATAGTGAACAATTGCATCAATGTAATTACATTTTTCTTCTGCAACAATCTTTTCTATTTCCAGTGCAAACTTAGAAGGAGTAAGAAACTTATCCTCTATTGCTTTTTCTAATTGTTTATTTGGTTCCATATTGCTCAAGTTTATCTCCAACAAATTTTCTAATATATTGGACGAGCAATTTAAGGTACTTTGCTTTGTCATATTCTTCATAAACTACACACTCCCCGTCTTCGCAGGACATAATGATAACAAATTTTTTGACTGAAATACCAGTCAGTTCGTAATACATTGCGGCATAAGCACAACATTGAACGAAATAATGATCAATCCACTCGCGTGGTTTGGGTTTTTTGGAAGTTTTAAAATCGACGATTGCCAATTCTCCGTTGTATTCTGCAATACAATCAACGGTTCCAGCAATACCCAATTTCCTACTATATAGGGAACCTTCAAGAGCGTGAATATTATTTATTCGATTCAGTTCTGTTTTAGAAATCTTAAACAGAAAATCCGATAAAGGTTGAACTATGGGTAGTTCCCTATTATACAAATAATTTTCAACCAAGGTGTGCATGTCAGTTCCGCGACTGGTTGCTGCCTTAGTAATCTTATCAGCTTCCTCATTACCAATTCTTTTGCGCCATTTAACAAAAATTTCTTTATTAAAATGACTTGTAATTGAGGTAATAGAAACTAACTTGAGAAATTCTTCATCTTCGTCAGGAACTTTATAGTATCTTACACCATCAATGGTTTCCCTTTCAAGTTTTGGAAGATTTGTATCTATGTGTTTAAATCTTCCTTGCTTAGGAACTTCAGGATGCAACTCATAATATTTTTCAATTAACGGATTTGGCATTTTTCATTTCGGGGGTAATTTCATTATAGCACAGTTTGTGTGTGTTGCAATCCTTTTCCAATAATATTATCGGTAGAAAATTCCCAGATCATGTTTTGCTATTAGGTATTCTTTTACTAATCCACTTCTGCAAATATCATCTACAGTAAATTCTATAGTATCAAAGGAAATCATTGTCTTTAGAATTTTGAGAAATTCTCCAACACCATCTCTTTCATATTGTTTCAATAGATCACTTTGTTCAGTATCTCCAGTAAAAATAATTCTACTATTTTCCCCAACTCTAGTAATAATAGAATCTAATTCGTGAAATGAAAGATTGCTAAACTCATCCACAATAATTACGGCATTATCGAGAGTAGTTCCACGGAGAAATGAAGTACTCCAAAACTTGATAGTTTCTTGAGCTTTAAGATTTCCATAAAGCATTTCAAAATCGACATCAGAAGACATTTGGAACATATACTTTACCATATTCTTATAAGGAATTTGATAAATGTCTGCCTTATCATCATGAGATCCAGGAAGGAATCCAATCTCTCTGGTTGCTACGAGAGAACGAACAATATAAACTTTTTCAACGGGAGAATTTTCATCAAGAACTTCGCGGAGAGCATTATAAAGACTAATAAAACTCTTACCAGTTCCTGCACATCCATATGCGACAATATGCTTTTGTGAGGAATAAGAATCAAAAAATTTTCTTTGATTGTCTGTGAGTGGTTCAATGTTTATTAATGAATCAAATCCAATCGGTTTTTTAGTTTTTCTTTGTCGCGGAAATTCTCCAAATTCAGTTTGCTGATCTTTAGACTGTCTTCTTCTTGCCATATTAGGTAGGTTAGATTTTCTTTACTTTCGATTTAGGAGCTTTGCTTGCATTACCCAGGACTTCATTCCATCCTGGGTGTTTAGAGATCAACTTATTTTGCCAATCTCCAACCTCAAAACTACTTGGCGCTGTTGATGGATCAGACCAATCTCTAATCCACTCATAATTTTCAATTTTCCACCGTTCCCAATCTTGAATAGTCATAGTCACTTCTTTTTTCTCACCTGTTCTTTTGTTAATAATAGGATATTCTGGCATTTTTGCTTCCAAAATTTTATATAAAAATCTATTTATTGATGTTTCTTGTAAATGTTCTACCTCTCCTCCATCCTTCTGGGATTTCAACATCCTTAAAAATATATTTACTATTAACACCATCAGTAATCCACATCATAACACTTTTTCCACTATTCCAAGATTTTTTACCATACATATGGTTCTTTTCTCCTATTTGACGCTCACTCATTATTCTTCTAGCTTCTTCAGTATGTTGCCTTCCATACATATGGTTCCTTTCACCACATCTATTATACATATGGTTCTTTTCTCCTATTTGCCTTTCACTAAACATCCTCCTATGTTCTTCAGAATGTCTATATCCATAGGCAGGGTGCTCTTCTCCTATTTTACCATACATAGGATTATTTTCACCATCTGAACAGCAATAAAACTTTACCGAAGTTTGCTTTGATTTATTAGCAAAGTGAGGATTTTTATCTACTTCATAAAAATTGTGAAGGATTATCTCTGCTTTAAGTACTTTTTCTGCACTATCAAAGGTTTCTAAAATAATCTTTTGAGTTGGTTTAAAAGTTTTATCGTGAAAACTTCCAAAATAATTTACATCTTTTTCTGGAAGACATTTACATTCCCTTTTTCCAATATAACCTCTTCCATATTCCTCATAGGAATAATAGACATAAAAGTGTTTCATACTACTCTAAACTTGGTGACAATAATATTTATAAAAGAAAGGGACATTTCTGCCCCTATTCTACCTGAAATGTGTCACCAAGTCAAGGCACTTTTATTTAGGTTTTATTTAAGGACTCAACCTCGCACGATGAAGTCTCTTCTCTTCGTAATAACTGAAGATCTCAGGAACCCATGCTTTAATCACAGGAACCATACCTTCACAGAGTGCCTGAATTTCCACCTGTGCGTCCAATTTAGCACGAAGATCAAGAAAGTGCAAAGCAGCACGAAGTGAGAAAGTAACCACAAAGTTCTGGCGAATGTTTTGTTGAAGATAATCACGAAGATGCTCCTCTGCCATACCACGATTCTCAAATAGATCAGTATAACGCTCAGATGCCTCTACACAGAACTTAAGTTCTCGTTCATAGTCTTTCTGAGTCCATTCATACTTGTGCCCTTTACGGTCAAGATAGAGACCTTCTGGACGCACATAGAAAACTTCTTGTGGTCTCAGTTCACCTTTAGCAACCTTCAGAACACGACGACCGGTATAACGTTGAGATTGAACATCAAAGGTTACTCCAACACGATGAGTTCGTGCCTGAACAATTACATTATGAACAAATCCAACACAATCAAAAGTAATCGCAGGGTGCTCCAATGGACCCCAGTGCCCACGCTCATTTGCAAGTAGTTGCTCAATAACCCATTTACCACACTCTTTCTCATTTGGTGGAAATATTGTATGAATAGGTTCCTCAGAGTAATCATTCTTTCCTGCCTGCCAAACCAGAGTTTGTGGAAGTTGTGCCTGCCGAAGCATCACAACTTTCATATTTTGATCTAATTCTAGGAGGTCTTTTGCTCTAATAGGTTTCATTTCTTTCCAAATCCTTTTGATGTTTGTGCTTCTAGTTTTGCTAGTTCTTCTTTTAACATTCT
>Ga0209296_1001052_pt1 | contig 22155 bp, 18 predicted proteins | sample S_130206_EF_Meta_FD_187319 | JGI IMG/M metagenome (GOLD analysis project Ga0209296, IMG submission 187319) | Freshwater microbial communities from Lake Simoncouche, Canada to study carbon cycling - S_130206_EF_MetaG (SPAdes) (version 2) | ecosystem: Environmental > Aquatic > Freshwater > Lake ...
TTGAGAAGAAGTTCTGCTTCCTCCATGTTACCTTTATCGATAGCCTTACTAATGAGTCCATTAAGACATCCGCTGAGAACGATAATACCTTCGCTATAATCATTTAAAACCTCTCTGTCAATTCTTGGCTTATGGTAAAAGCCTTCGTTCCAAGCAAGCTCTTGGAGAGTATTAATATTTTCTAAACCCTTTTTATTCTTAGCCAATAAAATTATGTGGTTGTATGCTTGAATTGATTTATCTGTTTTAGAAGATCGGTCAAATCTATCTGTGGGGGATATGTATGCTTCCACTCCAAGTATTGGTTTGATTCCCTGATCTTTGCAGGCTATCTGCATTTCTCTGTGTGAAGATAATGTACCGTGATCTGTAATTGCTAGCGATGTTTGCCCAGCATCTTTTGCAGCCTTTACAAGTTCGGCAGGAGAATTAAGGCCATCCATTAATGAATAGTATGAATGCACATGAAGATGTGTGAATGACATTAATTCTCCGCCTTTAACCTTGTATTACCAGTCTACGCTGCTACTTGAAGCAGAAGACTCTTCTTGATGTCCACCTTCGCCCATATAGAAGGCTTCTTGTTCTGCATATGTAACGTGACGCACTGCTGTTTTTTCTAGGTCAAATAGTTCTAGACTAGAAAAGTCAAACGGTGATTCATCTTTGCCCAAAGGGATGATTGTGTAACTTGTATCTGTCTTTGAACCGTTACGCTTAATGCGCCACATAAGGTTAGTTATGCTTCCCATTTCGCCAGCGTATTCAATTAAGGTAGGAGTAATTGTTTTACCGCTAGTGCCTTGTGAAAGAATTGCAACGTACGGTTCTTCTTTGCCGTCATCAACTAATACATTGATATAAAGGCGTGTTCTGGCTTTCCAGCCAGCCTTTGGATCCTTGCGATGCTGTTCATTAGCCCAGTCACGTCCTTCTGTTTCCATTGTGTCTAGAGCCTTGCGACGATAATCTTTTGGATTGGTGTGCTCTAACGCAATAAAACCGCAACCTAGCTTGTCGTTGTATGTTGGTGAATCTGGATCAAGCTCCTGAAGGAACCTAATCTTTACGCTTTCGCCGTCTTCAATCTTTAGCCAACGGCCTTTGTTTTCATCCCCACCACTGTAGGTAGGCTTATCTAGTGCCTTGTTTAGGTCTTTTAGACCCTTTACTATACTCATATATTTCTCCTTTATAGTTGATGGTATAAATCCATCTGTATTTTTATTATATCACGAGTTCCAAGATCTGTATTCTATATCGGATACAGAATTTTTAATGCATGCCTTAATTTCTTCATCAGTTAAATCTCCAGCATCTTTTGCACCATGTGGATATATCTTACCATATTCATGCGAAGCCCACAAGAGGTCCTTAAACTTTAATTTAGTAACAATACTTTTGCCTAGGTCTCTTCCAGCCTGATCAGCATCAGTCATAACAGTTATCTTATTAAAGTGTCTGTTTAGTAGGCTGTGTTGTTCCTTAGAAAGAAATCCTCCTAGGGTAGCCACTACATTAGGAAACCCAGCCTGATGCACACGGATTGCATCAAAGCTAGACTCCACTACTATTACATGGTCACCAATTTTCTTGGCACGATGAATGTTAAATAACGTCTTGCTCTTCGGCAAGTTTGTGCTGTTCTTAAAAGACTTACCCTCAATCGATCTTCCAACTATTCCTATTGCCATTCCGTCAGGGCTATGTACTGGAACGGTAACCATATTCATATTACTAGAATATCCAAGACCAAAATCAATTATTGATTGTTGATTTATTCCCCTAGAAAGAAAGTATTCTTTACCAGGAGATGTTGTAACTAAATCAGTATATAGTTTTTTTAAAGTCTCTTCTGAAAACTCTTTAAAAAGCGGCTTGTCTTCCATTGCCTCTGAAAGCATTTCATCAAAGTTTTCTAATGACTCCGCTTCCTTTGAAGATATAAACCTCATAGCCTCAAACTCATTTTTGTTTAGTACTCGCTTAACAAGTTCTTGTAATGTGCCAGCCTCTCCGCAAGAAGGATTGAAGCATATGAATGCGCCCTTCTCACGACTAACGCTAAAGCTTGAAGTATGTCGGTTAGAATGAAATGGGCAGTAGCATAGAAAGTCATTACCAGTTTCGCCAACTACCTCAAGACCTATAGATCTTAGGATAGATTTGATATGGTTTGGCGTGTAGTGCGTGGTATCGACTTCCCTTGTGTTATACCCTCTGATTGCCATGCCTTCTTCTTTCCTACATATACTCCGTGAATGCTCATTAAGAACTTCCACGTCTCGCCAGTAAATTCTACCGAAAATGCTGGATCTATGTCAAGCACTCTTACGTATCCTTTACCCCTCATGTCCTGAACCAAAAGGTTTTCGTACTGAGGTCTTAAACTTATTAGCTGAGAGTTATCATGAAACTCTACATCTATTTGAAATCTTTTAATTTTTCGATGCGTCATTTGCAAATGGGTTCTCGTAAATTTCTTTAATGATACCTCTGTTAATTTCCCAGTCTAGGAATACGTTAAATTCCATTCCGTGACGATTCTTTCTGCTTACAACCTCAATCATATTGGTATCAGTATACTTATGAATAGCAATAGCCATATCTGCATCATACTCAATAGCCTTAGACCAAGCAACTTGACTAAGCATAGGAGGGGCATCTTGATCTGTAATATCATCCATAGTTGCTGCAGTAATATCAATAACTGGAATATTGTTTGTCATAGCAAGCATCTTGAACTCACGAGACACATTCATGTTACGTTCTGTTGCACCTGAACTGCGCTTATTATCAGAAAACAATTGATGGTAATCTAAAATAACTAAGTCTGGTTTATGCTGATCTATCTTAGACTGAATAGTATTAGCGTTTACTTCTCCCATGCCCTCATTAGATACAAGGATAAATCCGTTTTTGTTTTCAAATCTTTTCTGACCCCATGAGCGGAACGTATCTACATTAACGTCACCTTTTGCAAAGTCTGAGGCACGGAATAATCCTGAGCCCATCATTGTATAAATACGATCACGCATATTTTCTGGAGACATTTCAAGGGATACGATCATAGGCTTAAAGCCCTGCTCCCACGCCTTACAAGCAAGGTAGGATGTGAACCATGTCTTACCACGTCCTGGCCAGCCAATTGCCACTATAAGGTGTCCTGGAGCCATACCAGTAGGGTATGCCTTATCTATAGCATCAAAGCCTGTAAGAATTCCTGGGGCTCCGCCCATAATTGCTGAACGCTCTTTAACTGCTAGGAAATGTTTTTCTGCCAACTCAATGTCTGTTACATCTACGTCACGAACATGATTTGTAAACTTAGATAGACTAGACAGCTTAGCCTGCAGATCACCCAATACTCTAGATGCTGCATCTTCTTTTAAAGCAGACCCACTCTGAATAATAATACTTTTTAGTCGCCCAGTTAGATATTCATTCTTTAACTTATCCAAATAGTAACCAGTCTCTGCCTTTGTTTCTACTGGCTCAAAGTCCTTAAATCTTTCCATAAGTATTCCAGCTTCTGGGACTGCCTTGAACTTATAATAATAAGACTTTAATGAATCCCAGATATCTTTATGTGAGGTAAATATCTCATCTACATTATCTGCAAGCAGGGTGCTGATATCTTTGTTCTTACATACTGCTGAGATTAACTCGGCTTCTGTATTCATTCATTCCCGCCTTCAACTAGTTCTTTTGTTGCCTGTAGTAGCAACTTGCGATGCTTTGCATCTTTTTCACGTTCTGTTTTTAAATAGTCTATCTTGTCAAAGTTATAGAAAAAGAAACTAAGAGGATGACCAGACTTGGCTGTCTTAAAGTAGTATACCAAAAGTTCCTTAGCTTTGTCCATACCGACGCTATCTATAACATCCTGCATTGCCCACTTTTCACGAAACTTATTTATCCTAGGCTTTTTATTATACTTTTCAAGATATAGGTTCTCGTAAAGTCCAATTAAAATATATGGCTGTTTTTCATTTGCCACTTTTTAGCTCTTTCTCTACTTCACGAGTCTTCTCTATTAGCTTATTCTCTACAAATGCATACACTCTCTCTGTAGCAGAGTCCACATTTTCTCCACTACGGACATCATCTTCTACGCCTATGTTTATTCTAATGCTTTCATAGTTTCCCAGATTGCGTGTGAATGACAAGTCTACCTTGACTCTTGTCTCTGACATTATTCCGCCTTCCATACTGGTACAAATTTTCCGTCTTCTGTCTTAGTATACATTATTAAATTGTGTTTGAGAAGGGCCTGCAATTCTAACTTTGAAGGCAAGTCTCTAATATGACCTGCATCAATAATAAACTGATGAATGTCCAGAATGTCCGATTCGCTAAACATATATTTAGACCAAGTGCTGTCTGGATTGCTAATTGGATATACCTTTTGAGGCTGCTTGATCTTGCCCTGCAAAATATATTCTTCTATTGTTACTCTGTGCCTGCCTAAAATTTTACTAGCTTCTAATATAGTATAAGCCTTTTCCATATTCTTATCTACTTGGGAATAAGAATACATCATTCTTTTTTTATCTAAATAGGACCATGCTATTACTTCGTCTTTGGCTCTTGATAGCTTAAGTACTTTATGTACTTTACCATTTAAGAAGAAATAGACGAATTTTTTGCGTAGTCTGTGTCTGTTTTCTCTAACCATTTAGCGAATGCATTCGTTTCTTTATTGATCATCCAGCGCTTTCCGCAAAGGATGCAAAACAATTCCGTATGTAGCTTTTGAGAAAACACTCTATCTACAAATACTCTCCCCGAACACTTCTGGCATTTCATCATAGCGAAAATGTTTTCCCATCTACAACGCATGAGTAGTCTGGTGCAATATGAATCATTTGAATATGTGGATAATCATTTACAATATGGGCAACGGCAAATCCTTTTTGCCAATCATGATGCTGGGTATATTTCATACCTGGGCCTTTCTCATCACACATATGTCCAATCTCATATCCTCGCAAAGTTTCGCCTTCCCCGTTGTTTCTTAATTCATATGTAACCATATGAGAAGCAATACGATGAGAGTGTCCTCTAATTAAAGATACTTGCATGTCTTCCATATCTTTTCTTGCTGATCCCGTTGCTGCAATAGACATCCCGTGGTGTACGTGAATATCGCCAAAACGGCGCTTAGGAAGTTCGTCATAATAAATATAATCATACCCTAAAGAATCTAGGCTCCACAATGCCTCTGGTGTTACCTCAGAAATATAATCTGGAAGCTTTGCATCAACGTAATTAAATACTCTGATGTCATGGTTTCCTAGAGCTGAGAAAAGTTGTGCATCTGGTAACATCTCTCTTGTTTTAGCATAAAAATCTCTTGCACCTTTTGCTTCGTGGCGCATCATAGGAACAATTAGATCTTTGCTATCATTCTTATGATAGTTTAAAAACTCAGCTGAGCGTCCCTCAGTATACTTGCTATAACAGGCTTGATCATCAGTGTCTCCCAAATAGTCAACTACGTCTGGCTTAAACCACTTCATTACCTTAAACCACAGGGCAATCATCTTGTCATCTTGATATGGGAATTGCTGATCAGATGACAGCATCCATTTTAAATCGTTTGTCATTAATGTCCCTGCGTAAAAATAGGGCCACAGAACTGTGGCCTTAATATTATCTAAATTGTAGCATATTGAGCTACGGTGTCAATAGGCTAGCTTTGAATTGCTATAAAATGAAATCTTGCTGATCCAGCAGTTGTTCCAGAAGGAGTTCTAACTCTGCATTTTGCCCCAGTTTTTGTTATTGCTGTTATTTGCGGAGCATATGCTAAAGTTACATCTTTGGTAATATTTGCACAATATGGAGTTATTGTTATAATAGGATTTACAGTAAACCCAGCATCAGAATAATCAATATCAAAAGTTTTATAAGCTCCAGATATTAAATCCATTCTTTCTGTGACGCCACCAAAAAACTTTGGAACTACAATTTCTGCTGCTGTTTTAGGAACAACATTTATTGATGAGCCAGCACTTACTTTTGATCCTGCAATTGCTTCAACCTGTGAAAGTCTTGTTAAAAGTGATTGCAGGGTTGCTGCATCAATTGGATCACCGTCATTAAATGTACTAGCCATTATAAATTTTCTCCTAAATCATGTGCTGAAATTTCTTTATCAGACACTTCTATTACCTTAGATCTATCTAAACCATATCGATTAAACGAATCTGGGTCTACTATATGTCTTAGTTTATTCTGTGATACTAAATACATTTTACCATCTGCTAGGTTTTTTATCAAGGATCCGTCTCTGAATCCTAGCTTGCCTACCAGCTTAATACCTGTTAATGCCGCCTCTGTTGCTAATACCGTAGTAAAGCACCATGACTGGGCAGCCCTATTAGAAATTAATCTATATCTTTTACCGTCTTTAATCCAATAAGTATCTTTATCTGTTTTAACAGCGATACCTGAAGGGAAATTAGTTGGCTGTGAGATCGTTAAGGTGGTTTTCGTATTCTTGAACAGCTTCAACCTTAGCATCCTTTTCTTCCATAAGCTTAGTAATTTCTGCCCTAAGTATTGCAATTTGAGTTTCATAATTTGATACGATCTCTCCTATACGCTGTTGTAGGGCGGTTATAATTAATTCTGCTTTGTCTGCCATTTTTATTCCTATTCTTCTAGTTCTAGTGCTTCTGCAGCAAGTACTGCTCTTTTTGCAGTTAAAGAAGTTACTCTGCCATTTATTGATGAGATATTATCAGCATTAGGAGTTGCTTCAGCATTTGCCTCTAGCAAGTCCAACTCTAGGTTATAAAGCTGAAAATCTATACCTTTAATATGCTGGTTTACTACGCTTAGCTTATCTGCATTTGTTAATAGTGTTGTCATTTTGTTCCTCCTTTCATATTATAGCATTTAGCCCTGATTAGTCAAGGCCTGTCTTTCTTCTAATAAAGCCATTTTTTTTATATTACAATTTGCCAACTCCTCCTCCAAAGAGTACTTGCCATTAAACTCTTCGGCGTGGGCAATAAATGAATTTATTATAAATTCTAGGTTGTCTAGCCTATTATTTATAGTATCTATTTTTTCTGCATTAGTTATCATTCATCCTCCTATACATAAGTTGTGCTTGATGGGTACCATGCTGAATATGTTGAAACCTGTCCAGCATAGTTCCATGCCCTTACCTGAGCTCTTGCATAATTATTTGAACCTGAGTACCCTTGAGAAGACCCAAGTTGAAGGGATGTTGCAAACACAGTTGTGTTGTATGGCCCTAGGCGGTTAGTGGTATTTGATGGACTTCCCGTTCTATCTGTATAATTTAATACCTCATAGTAGTCTGCACCAGAAACTGCACTCCAGCTTACAACTCCGCTTCCGCTTACGCTAACACCAGTTGGCGTAGTTGGAGCAACTGAAGCAACTTGCCAATAAGCATAAAATGTTATATTTGAAGTAACTGTCCATGACCCGCCAGGATTAATTTGATATATGTAGCTAAATGCGCTTGGAGTATCTCTCCAATATAAAAATGTGTATCCTGATCTAGTCGGTGTTGGGGCTGAAACTGTAGTTCCGCTATTTACTGTATTTGAAGTTGGTGATACTGTTCCACCATTTGCATTCCATGAAATTGTATATTGTGTAACAACAGCAGGTGTAGATATAACTGTATTAGATGCCACAGTATTACTACTGACACTATTTGTTCCAGTAGTAAAAGCTCTAAATTGATCTGGGGTTCCAGAAGCTTCGCTAGTAGTAATTGTATGTGAAGCAACTGCATTACCAGTTCCAGACCCACTTGCTACCAATGTGCCGTCTGTATTTGATGTGGGGCTGTATCCAGTTGCTTTACGTATTTGTGTTGTATATGATATTGTTGCTGTACCAGACATTGCAGTTACATTTGCAGAAATTGTTGTTCCAGCTTGCTGAGTTCCGCTTGGGGTTAATGTTACAGAGCCACCACTGGGTCCCGTTGCTGCTGCGGTAACAGCAGTAGAGGTTGAATTTGCTGACTGTGATCCAACTCCGTTATTCCACGTTACTTCTGCACGTATTAAATAGCCAACAGAAGAAACGCTTCCATATAAATATTGAGGTATGACAAATGTTGTTCCACCGTTTTGCAGTATAGATCCACCAGTATAGGAATTGCCTCCAGTTCCACCATCATTTACTCTCCAAACAATGCTGGTCATGCTTGCTGCTGGGGAGGCTGAGGTTGGACTATTTGCGGTTAGCGTTAATGTGCTTCCTACTGTTGAAGATCCACTGACTGAAGATGTTGCTCCACTAGGAGCAACAAATGCATAGGAAGCCGCACCAGTTGTTGGTCCATATGCGCTATAAGTTCCACTTGTGCCAGTTCCATTAGTTGTTGTATTTCCTAAATTTTCACTAGAGGATCTAATGTAAAAATAATATGTATACCCAGCACTAAAACCATAATCTTCAGTTACGGTGCTGGTAGTGCTTGCGGCATCGTATCTATTTTCTGGATCTGGCGCAGATGAGGCGGTTGTCCAAAATTGCTGATAATAAGGTCCGCTTCCACCAGATGAGCCAATAACTGCTCTAACTGTAGTGTCATTAAGTCTAGACATAGAAACAATAGATGTACTTGTTGGTGCAGTTAATGCAGCACCTGTTACAACTGTCTTATTAGATTGAGATGTTACAGAAGACTTTGGAGTAAATCCTGTTATTGCTATAACTGCATTTTCAGTACCTGAATTATTTAATGTCATTTTTACATAGTAGTATTTATTTGCTATTGTTGGAACATGAAATGAGGTTCCAGATTTTGATGTTGTTCCAGTAACTACAAAAGAAGAAAGGTATTCTATTTGAACACGATTAGTATTTGTAAGAGAGTCTCCAAGATTATCTACAGCAAACCACTCTATATATGAGTTAGACACATTTGTTTTGTTATACCAGTTATTGCTATATGTAAATGTAGCGGACATTGTTGAATTTGTAGCGGCTGTTCCTGGAGAAACCATTGTAATAGATCCAATAGGAACTTCTCTAACTATGTATACTGGTGCGCTTTCAGCCGATGCGTTTCCTGCAGAATTAGTTGCGGTTACTCTAAATGTAAGAAAGTTTTTATCAAAGTAGTCTCCGTCGCTTTGTCCTAAATGACTTGATAGGTTAGTGAGCATATCAGTTCTACCAGTAGTTGATGTTGCATTAAGCTCAGCAGTATTATCATTGCTATTTCCAGTAAGGTTATATAGCCATGTGTAAGTAAAAGTCATTGAGCTTCCGTTACCAGATGTCCAAGTTCCGTCGTATCCCCACAGGTGTCTTCCTAGGCTTTCGTATGGCCACCCATAAGTTGGAGATGTCCAACTTGGACCCATTTGCTGGACTGGTGGTGCTTCAACTAAAGGATCAACTGGATCATCTAATGTTCCCGTGGGATTGTATGTGCTACCAGTTCTAAAAGTATTAAGTCTTATTTTCGGTATATCGTTTCCTGCAATAAAGGGTCTATTGCTAGCAGTATCAAATACTTTACGCCAGCCAGTAGATGTTTTAACATAAGACTTTCTAATAGCAGTCCATGTTTGACCACCAGTTTTTACGTACATTTTTTTTATTCGGTCCCAGTCGTAATAGCCAACTTTTATATATGACTTGCCTGCCATTATTAATCCGCCGTACTAAATATAACGTCGCCTATAAGCCCAACGTAGGGCCAAGTGCCATGATTTATGTTAGTAATAGAACTTTCTGCAGCACCAGATTTATAAAACGCTCTACCAGCAGTAACTCTTCCATCGCTAAAAATCTGTAAAACTGCTCCTGCTTCTTTAGCGGAATTATACATTGGGTGGTATGCACTTGTAAAACCTTTAAGTACAATGCCGCCCGTTGTATTAGTATTAATAACAACTCCCGTGCTGCTCAAGCTAAGATAGGATCCTCCAGCCTGTAATGTTGAATATCCAGATGTTGACATAAATAATGCTGGGGATGTAGATGCACTATAGCCGCTTGATGGCTTAATATTAATTGAACTAGCTGTAGCTGTTCCTGGAGCAAGGGAGACAAAAGAGTCTTGAACGGTTCCGTCTGTATTTGTATCTGACCCATAATATGTAGATGAAGCTTGAGCGCTGCCAGCCACATTATATGTAAAGTTATCATTATCAATTTGGAATCCATTTGTAAAACTTATTTGCTGAGAACCAGAATTTAATACCATTCCTGATGCTGATAAAGAAGTGGCATTTATTGTCCAGCCTCCAATTTTTCCAGTACCATCTTTTGCTAATGAAAATGTTGGAGATGCGGTATTGCTTGGATATGCTGCAATTCCTGATGAGTTTATTATAATCTTGTCGCCAGTTCCACCTATTGTTTTGTTTGCACCCACATAAAAAACACCGCTACCACTAGGATCTATTTGTAAATCTCCTATGACCTTACTTGTGCCCTTTACTTCTAATTCTCCCTTAACACTTAAAGCTGTTGAAGAGCCAGTTATGGCTCCTGCTCCAAGGCTAAACGTACCGTCGGTATAAATATAGTCTGCGCTTGCTCCTATATATATACCATTGTTTGCTCCATTAGCTCCAGTTCCAACTTTAATTATATTGCTTCCAGAACCAGTAGTTAATAAACCAGTAAATGTACCGCTACCATTTATTGTAAGGTCTGTACCATTAAATCTTAACTTGTCTCCAATTGAAAATCTTCCAGTATTATCTGCATAGAATGATGTACCACTACTATAATAATTTCCAGCCCCTATAAAAATTCTTCCTTTTGCAGAAAATGTTCCAGTAGGAAAATCATTTAAAGTTACAGTCGTTCCATCTAGCCTAACTCTATTTAAAGATGTAGTCTCTCCAACGTTTATTGTTTTTTCAGCAAACAGTAGGTCGGTAACCATCTTACTTGCATCAATTTCTCCAGCTTTAATATTATTTGCAAATACAGAATCTGCTGCCAAATCAGCATTTGCTACCTGAGTTGTTTGAACTGGACCTACTGCTGTTACTGTTCCAGTAGAAACTCCATCATTGTCTTTTGCTCTAATGGCAATAAAATAATTTGTTCCATAAGACAAAGCTGTTGTTTTATCTGCTAGGGTTTTTACTACTGCAAATGTTCCGCCGACTTCTAACACCTTGTACTGAGGATCTACAATTCCAGTGGCATTTGTAGTTTTTATAAAAACTTCATAAACTACCGCATCATTATTTACAACCTCTGGAAATGTAATTGCAAAAGCACCAAACAAAGATTTTATGTTACTAGTTGTTATGGATGGATTAGTAGTAGGAGCTTGACCGTCACTTATTGATCCAGATGCATTAAGAGTTGCAGTTCCAATAAGATGGTTTGTGCTTAAAAGACCAGTTCCATATCTTGTGGTAATTCGGATTCTATATGTAGTGCTAGGAGATAGTCCTCCAAATGATACTGTATTTGAATTTGCATATATTTCTTGAAGCGGGGAACTAAAGCTAGTGTCGGCATTAGTTGTTAATTGAACTCTATATGACTGAACGCTTGAATCTGCGGATGCAGTCCAACTTACATTTAAAATAGAGTCTGTTGCTGAAACTACAAAAGCTGTTGCTACAGATGTATTTGATCTTGTATCGGATACCGCTATTGGATTACCAGTAACGTTGACAAAAGCAGATTGATTTCTGCCGTCTGTAGTTGCCACAGATAATGAGTATGACTGACCTACTACAATTCCTAGTTTTACGGACAGCGTATTCAAATAGGTCTTGCTATAAAATGGCTGAGTCCATTCTCGACTGTCTGATTGTCTTACTATTTTTACAATGTAGGCATTGAAATCAGATGGGACAGTGGCTACTGCATTAACTATTGATAAATTAATAATTCCAGATATTCCAGATGAATCGCTAGAGTCTGCGCTAGAAGTTGCTGTTGCTGATTGTATTGGATCTGGTGCAACAGCATCTGTTGCTTCTGCAACTGGGTCTACGGGAGTTACTGCTACTATATTAGAGTAAGCGGTATTACCAGAAATTTTGTCTGTAAGCTTCACTCGAACCCATCTTTTTAAAACATTGCCCACGGTTATTGTAATTGGATTAGAGGAGGTTACTCCAACTTGTTGATAGCCGCTTGACGGAGCAGTATTTGAAGTAGACACTGCTTCTTCAATAATAGCGTTGTCAAAATTCTTATCGGTTTGAGCGGTATAAGAAACTATATACCCCAAGGTTGCGGGGGTCACCGTAATTGTTGGTGTGGTTAATTTTGTAGCATATGAAGCTGTAGTTACTGTATATCCATCTGACCATTTACTTTTAGTTCCATCTGGGAAAACCCATTGAAAATTAAATGCGTAAGGAGTTCCTGCTTTTAAATCTAAAATAGGTATGGTAAAGTAATCTTGTCCTGTACCTTTTGATTGATTTGTATCTAAATCTTTAGGGAAATAACTTAATCTTTCTTCGTATGCAGCAGCCATTTAAAACTCCAGCAATAACTTGTATTCAATGTCTACGGGTCTTCCTGGCTTTTTAATTAGTGGTGTAGACAATACAGATCTACTAATCATTCCGTATGAAGGGTCAAATGTATCTTCGTCATTAATTCTAATACCATCTAAATAAACTGTTGTGTTGCCGCCAGTTGCTGTTACGGCAACTCCTATTTTTGTAATTGATGCAGGATCTGGTAAGTTTGGAGAAGCAGTATAATTTGAAAAAAGATTGTTTAAAGAAAGGCTTTGGATTTTATCCCCAGAGCCAGATGCAGGAGTAAAATCTACATAATAATATGCTGAGGCAGAGCTATAAAATTTTACTCTAATCTTAGAAACATTGTTATCTGATTTTTTATAAGCAATAGATATAGTGTCATTAATGCTATATCCAGAAATATCATATGACTCTAATGAGTTAATATATTCTTTTGTTGTTCCAGAAGATGCATCTACCCTAATCATGCTGTCATCAATTTTTGACAAGAATGTGTAGGCTCCAGAACCATCTTGAGTATTACTTTGAAGGGCTGGATTACTTGATCCATCAAACCAATTAAAGTTGTTTGTAAAAGAAGAAATAAATTTGCTATCAAAATTATTAAAGGATGTTCTTCCTCCAGGGTATAGTCCAATTTCTGAAACTACACCAGACACATCTTGAGGTATTGTTGATGAATAAACAACATTGTATTCAAATACTGGGTTTCCGCTTCCGTCAACTCCAGTTTGGACTACATCAAAACTTGATAGAAGAACTGGAAGTCTATAAAATTCAAACTCCAACTTGGTATCATTGCCATTAGCATTAGCTGCGGTAGATCCTATTCCCAATGCTAGTTCTCTTCCAGTAAAAGAGTTAACTCCAGCTATCTGACTTGCTAAAAATCTTTTACCAAATTTAGTTATCATTTTTTCTCCACTCTAGCGTCTATTGCTTTTAAAACTTTGCCGCTACTATTTTTTACTTTAAAAATTATTTTTGCAGATGGTATTCCAGCTGAATCAAAAACTACTTCATTAGAAACAATCTCTATATCAGACAAACTTGGCCTGTCATTTCCTTCTGAAGGATCATCTCCTGGATCATCTCCTGGGTCATCTGCTGGATCATCTCCTGGGTCATCTGCTGGATCATCTAAGCCGTCATTAGACTGTTGACCCATTAATCTAGCAGCTGCAACATTTGCCTTTAGATATGCTAAATAGTTTGAATTTGCAACCACGTCTAATTCTGAACCCACAACTGTAACAATTGGAGCTGTTACTGGAGCGGAGCTTGAGGACTTTTTAGAATTCTTCATATTTTTTATTATACCATTTACTGACTATAAATAGATCTAGCAGTTATCTTAGTATTAAGCCCTCCCTCAAAAGCGTTATTTATATTAGATACTATAAACTTTTGTGTCCCGTCAAATCCATTAGCAGGATAGTTAATTGTAACAAGATCTCCTACAGAAATCAAGGGGTTAGAGAATATTTCTAGCTCGCATACGGACTGTTTTTTAGACCATTGATTCTTAATCCAGTCAGATAAATTCTTAGCATCTTCTTCTCTTTGGATCCAGACCGACTCAAAGGTGGCCTGCTCTGGATTAGTAAATTCATTTATTGTTTTATCTAAATATTCATTTTGTCCAGACTGGACAACAGTGTTTCCTATAATGCTAAAGGATGCAAATTGAGAGTCGTCTAGGGGTACGAACGTTCCAGCATTATTTACAACATAGACTTCCGCCCCAAATGACGTCAGTCTTGATCCCAAGACTTCAACATATTGACTTAATCCTACGCTTGCAAAAACTGGAAAAGCTGGCCTAGAGTCGTATTTGACATCTATCTTCTTCAACTCTCTTGCTACTGTACCAAATTCATCTACTGATCCACCAGATGTTCCTGTATTGTCAAAGCTGCTAGTTAGTTTTTCTCCGTAAAGAAAGTCTAATGTTGTGCTTCCAAATCTTCCATAATATCTATCTTTAAATAATCCGTTATCGTATTGCTCTTTACTTAATGGAATTGCATAGACATAGTCAAAAAATGTTGAGCCAGTTCTTGAGTATATTGCTATATTTGGACTTGGAGTAATAATGTCTGATGCATCTGCTGCAGTAATCTTAAATCCATTAATAAATACATCTATAGCAATAACTGAATTTACTGTGTCATGTTTTACACGTATATCAACTTTATATGAAGTAGACCCAGTTAAAAATGCTAAAGTTTTATTTATGTCTGACTGGGAATCAGAAAGAGATGTCATGATTCCATTTTTAATTTTAAATATTCCTAGTGCTTTATCAGCACCGCTTTTTGCTAGATTGGCTGTTGTTTCCAAAGAAACATAGTAGCCGTCCATCCCAGTAGAGTTTGTAAAAAATCCTATTCCGCCAGCTGCCGATACATCCTTTATTGTACTTTTAAAAAACATTCCTGTTCCAAATGTGTAGTACTCTCCAGTGTAAGCAATGGACATATTTTTTACAGCTACAGAGTGTAATTGTTTATTAGAGGAATCAGAAGTTATTTTAAATAAAGATTTCTGAATTTCTTTAACTGACGAATTTGTTTCCGATGGTACTGAATCTAATGATGGTGGTGTTGCTATGGAAGCAATAATATCAGAAGATACTGAACTTGGAGATCCCGAATCCCCATTAGCCTTGAATGTATTATTATATCCTAGCCACCCAACCTTGGCTCCTTCTCCAGCTGCCGTGTGTGCTGCCGCTGCTGTTCCAAGTGCCCCTCTGCTTTTAATTCTTATTCTTCCTGTTTGACCTATAGCTTTATTGGCTGGCAATGTTGTTGTTATATCATTTGCAATTTTTTGTAAGTCGCTTTGTTGTTCTATAGCAATTGTTGTTTTAGTACCAGCGGTATTAATATACTGATATTCAACAGCGTCGTATTCTATAATTTCAGAATCAATAACAAGGTATCCTGAATAACTATAAATAATCTGCTTTTGTTCTTGATTTACTACAATAGGAGAGACGGTAATGTATTCTCCCGCTCCAGAGCTTTGTGATAAAGCGGTATTAAGTGAATATGCTCCTAAGAATGAAGATCCTGATTTCCATAGAGGCTGAGCACTTCCTAATAGTTCGCTAGCAGTTACTGGATTCCACAATATTTTTACTTGATTAATTGCTGGCAAATCTGTTTTATTTAAAGATATAATGTTTGGGAGTATGCTTCCGTCTTTTGCGTACTTAAAATTCCAGTGTGCGGTAGTTTGAGAAAATAGATAGTCTCTTGTATAAAACTGAAGGATATTGTTTTCATCAAAGGTAGCAACCATTTGTGAGTCTCTGCATAGTTCTTGTATAGCGTTCCACACAGTTTCGCTATCGTCTGTCCACCAGTATATAGGACTTAAAATAGACTTGTCTGTTATTTTGCCGTCTGTTGTTTTATAATTTATCTTATAGTTAGTAAATCCTACGTTGTCTAATAGCCTTCTTATAATTCCTATTGCCGAAGTATCTGTACAAACCATTCCTGGAACAATTATATCTTGTAGGGATTTTGCTCCGTCTAGGGCTCTTATACTAATATCGCCAAACTCTGATGTAGTCCAGGTATCAATATAAAACGTACCTTGCTTTACCTTTTGGTGATTACCCTTTGTATCTGTAGATGGGCCAGCAGAATAATAAACTTTAATGTGTGGCTTTAGCTCTGCACCCTTATACATATATAAATAAGATGAGCTAAAGGCTGTTCCCTTTTCGTATGAAATAATTTTTCTTGTAGACTCGTATGAAACTAATGAGGCCGACATGGAGTTGGCTGAAACTTTTCCAACTGGTAATATATCATCGGCGCTAGTTGATGATTCTTGAGATATAGAAAAATTTGTTATATGCTCAGTTAAGTCTGCTATCCATCTAGGAGATAGCTCAATGACTCCAATATGTGAACCACTTACTGCTCCCGTTGTTAACCTTAAAGATGTTATTGATATAGGAGTTGATATTGTTGAAGGCTCGGTAGTAACCCAAGATGTTCCGTTGTAATATAAAGTTAAAGTTCCTGAATCATAATTTTTTGTTCCACTAGTAGTAAATGGTTTAATTGCAGTATTTGTTCCTGTGGCAAGCTGAACGTTTCCTTCTTTAAATATTGTCCATGTTGTTGGAGTTGAATGGGATAATTCAAATCTAACAATAATTTTATTTGTTAATATTGCTTGTGGGTAGGCAATTGTTATGTCTGCTCCTACTCCCTTTTGAGTAAGGTGATACTTGTAATATGTATCTATGCCAGGGTAATAGGTTCTATAGTCTAGGTTATAATCTATATTCTTTGGGTCCCTCCAAGTATTGCTAGAGACGTCTCCAATAACTCCGTACTTAACCCCAGCCCCAATAGGCCTAAAGGCTTTTATAACAGAAGAGGCGGGAAATAATTTTTTGTAAGGTTTTGATCCATCTGCTCTGGTATATTCAGTTCCTGTAACCGTAATGTTGTCTACCATTGAGTTCATATTATATTCAATAGTGCAACCTACATTAGATTCAATTGTAGTATTTTGCTCTACTATGTCTTTAACTGCTGGCAAATTAATCATTAAACTTCTTCCAACTCAATAGACACGTTCCAATGTGGCTGTAGGCCACGCTTGACAACTGAAAAATTACAACCCCCAAATACTACCGTGTACTCTTCGTATCCAGAAGAAGTTTGATCTGTGCCAGCCTTTGCTAAGTTTATTCTTATTCTAAAAGAAGTTTTGCCTTCATCGCTTAAGTAAAATGATCGTAGATCTTCTGCTCCCCAAGCTCCGTCAACAGTTAGCGTTCTGTAAGAAGGAAGCATTGTCCATGATGCAGAAAACCTTCTTTTATCTGTTATGTAATTTTTTCTTAAAGTCCCATTAGAAGTTCTAGTAACCTGCTCAATTCTTTCTATAGAAATTCCTAGGTCAGATCTATTGTGTTCTGTTACTTTATTAAAAGTTTTAGTTGTGCCAGGTGGACTTGCCAATACGTCTGTGGCTTCTATGCTGAGGATTGATCCTCTAGGTAAAATCATAGCCATTAGTAGTTACCTCCAAGTTTTCTGTCAATTCCTTCTTTTGCATTAACCAATGCAAGTTCTCTCTTGAAGCTACGCATTACATCATCTACAGTAACAGTTGTTCCATTTAATGCTATATCAATATTGTAAACATTATTGCTGCTTGGGCTATTGCTAATATTAACCCCAGACATTTTGGTTCCAGAAGGTATATCATATCTTGGCATAGTAGCAATATTTGGATATATAGTTCCAGACATGTTAGGGATAAATCCTTCTTGCTGATATCCCAATGGATTAACTCTATCATTAACCATATACTTTTGTCCAGCAACTACTGGTCCACCTAATGATTTTGTTTGAACAACATCCATGTTGTTTACAAACTGTTGGCCATCAGAATCTTTAACATAAGTCACACTCTTTACCCTGTACATTTTGCCTTTGTACTCAAAGTAGTCGTCCTTGTTAAGCAGTGCTTCTTGAACTATTTTCTTCTTTGAATCATCGGTCAATACTCCGCCATCTCTGGTTGCTAGCTTTCCAAGACCAAGTCCTTCTGCATTTAGTGGGCTAGTTTTAGGATAAGAAGTTTTACCTTCATTAATTTGTTTTGTGTATAAATTTACTTCATTTGCACTTATATCCATTATAGATTTTTTAAGCTCATCAACTAAATCTTGGGGCTTTGTTTGAATTCCAAGTTTTTTAGCAAATACACCTAAAGCGGTCAATGCTTCTTGATACTCTGGGCTATCTTTAAACTTAGGTATTGTCATAAGTCCAGTTACTATATTAGAAATTGCGGTAGAGTAAGTATTTAAATTTGTATTAAGGGTGTCTGCTCTTTTTTGAAGAACTCCTAGCTGATCTCCAGCTAGCGCTGCTTTATCTGCAAGTTTTGTGTTCTTAGCGGCAAGTGCATCTATTTGATCCTGCAAAGGCTTAATATCAAGTTCTGCCTTAAGGTTAATTGCTTCTTCAGCAGATTTGCGATTTGACTCATTTAGTATCTGCTCTATACTCATCTGCTCTTCTGCATAAGCATTCATGTTGCCAGTTGCAAGTGCTTGCTGTGCTCTTAGTTGAGCTTTTTGAATTTCTAGTTGTGCGTTTTCCGCTTCAGTTGCTTTGCGAATTCCATTAATTTTATCTTGGGCAGCCTTTTTAATTTTATCTATTTGCTTGTTTAATGAAGCAATTGCATCTCTGCTATCTATTTGAGCCTTTGCAGATTGCCCCTTTTGAGCAGTTTGAAGATCTTTAATTTGATCAGTAAGTTTCTTGTATTTTGCGTATTGAGCCCCAACTGCACCTGTTGTCTTTACTGTATCATTAACAATTGAGGAAAGATTAACTGCAGCTATAGCCGCAGTACCACTTAATGAACCTACATCCACATTAGTTCCTTGAACTAATAGTTGAAGCTTAGCAAAAGCTGAGACTAAAGTATCTGTGCTATTTAAAACTTCTGCTAATTCTGGATTTGCTTTACCAATTTCAGAAATAATTTGTTTTGTTAAATTAGATTGATTTTTATAAGAAGCATTTATAGAATCAATTTGATCTCTCGTGGCTTGTCCAACTGAAATCGCAACACCCTTATTCTTTGACGCCGCTTCTTCGCTCTTCCTAACTGTTTCATCAATTGATCCATTAATTGCTGCAAAACTAGTAAGTAGTGATGAGGCTTGTCCTTCAACGTCAGAGACTTTTAGGGCTGATTCAAATGTCTTTGTTGATTGCATTGCAGCTTGTTCTAGTGTTTGAATACTTTGGAAAGCTTTTGTTCCTATTGCGCTGCCCGCCATGGATGCTTTATTAGACTCATCTATAAGAGCATATATTTTAGCTGTCGCAGTTTCAGCAGAATCTCCTGCAGCCATAAATTGAGCTTTTAATTGAATTGCAGTTTGACCAACATCTTTTCTATCTGTTTGATCAAATAGTTTAATATAATCCTGCATAGTAGATTTAACTTGAACCTTAAGTTTCTTGTACTGCTCAATTGTCATATGTATTGGAACGTTAGCCTTTGTCATGCTCTCGTAAATCATTTTATTTTGAGCCTTCAAAGCCTTGGCATCTTCTATAGCAGTTTTAATCTGCTTATTATAATCTGTGTACTTATATCCAGCCTTTGCAGCAGCATCTGCTGTCATTCCAAAGGCTGTTCTATTAATTCTTAATTCTTCTGTGTGCTCTTTATGCTTTTTGATTAAGAAGCCTACGGCTAATGTAACTCCAGTAAATGCTATTCCTATTGGGCTAGTTAACTTAAGTAGTGTTGCAAATCCTTTAAGAAGGGGTCCAAAGATTCTTAATATTCCTGAAAGACTTCCTCCAGTTTTTGATGCCGCCTGCGCTAAGTTATTTAATGGACCTATTGGTTGCTTTAATTGAGCTGGAATTTTATCCATCTGTGTAGACATCATTCCTCCACTACGTGCACCCATTCCACCAAATCCCATGCCCATGCTTGCAATCATAGAGGCCATTTGAATTGCGCTTCCCGCACCGCCGCCTATTTGCTGGCCTAGCATTTGTCCGCCCATACCAACTGCCAAAGAAGGAAGTAGACCTCTGATCATACCTCCAAGATTGTATCCTTCTACCATGCCGCCCATGTTGTATTTTTGCCCATTTTGAGAAGGGACCATTCCGCCTGCATTCATTCTAATTATTCCGCCAGAATTTCTTCTATTGTATCCTCTGTATGCACCAGGAGTAAATCTTCCTCTTGGCAATACGCTATCAACTACATTTTTCATTGCCATTAAGTTTGGAGTTCTTCTTGCAAATCCAAAAGCTCTGGACAGCATTGAAATATTTTTTTGCATTTCTTGATCTCCAAAGTGTCCCCATACTTGATTTGGTCCGAATTTTGAGCCTCTAGATGCCCCTGATCCATAATTACTTGGCCTTTGGTTTCTATAATTAATTCCTGTTGGACTACCGCCACCACGAGCATTTGCTTGAGCCTGTGTTTCTCCAGCACGAGTTCTTCTTAAAGTATCTCTTCTTCCAGGAGTCATTCTGTCTTTTTGAAATTTTAAACTAATTCCAGGATATTTACTTTCTAGTCCAGAAACAGCATTTTGTGTTGAGCTCATAGCAATTTGTCCAAATCCTCCGTCGGCATAATATGCGTTTGGTTGAATTTTAGAAGCCATGTCTGCTGCAACTCTTCTTTTTACTACATCAATATCTTTTGGATCTACTCCATTGTAAGAAAGAAAATCTTCTAAGTCTATCAATCTATCTGGTTGTTGTAATAATGCAAGAAGGTCTGAGCCTAGCGCTCCTGGACTATTTAATTTTTGCGCTAGTGCGCCATTAATAGTTTCAGGCATAATCATTCCCCATCGACCTACCAAAGTACCTGGAGATGAGGATCCACGGCTCCTTGGCCTTTCTCCAAATATTCCTAGCACAGAGTCGCTAACTTTAGGAGGCATATATCCTATTGGTAATTCTGAATTACTTTGAGAATTAATTGCTTGTAGTAAAGGCAGGTTCTGTTTTGTTGATGCTGCATTTACAACAAACTCTCCTGGGGTAAGCATTGCTGGGACAACATCTTTATTAACATTTGGTCCAGGAACAATATTGCCGTCGTTCATTGTATAAATATATCCGCCGCTATTTAGTTTTCTAGGCTTTGTTGTTTCAATGTTATATCCTGCGCCTGAAGTTCTTACTCCAAGTGCTCCTGCCACCTTATTAATAAAGTCTCTTGTGCTTCCCTTTTTAAATAACTCTCTCATATTAGACTTACCAGTAGGATCAACTACAGGCTGGTTTAATGTAGGAATAATTGTTGGGTTTAATGTTCTTCCCATTGAGGTTGCTTGAGCCTGCATAGAAGTTGAAATCATTCTTTCAGTTTCAAGGTTGAGGGCTATAATTTTTGCTCTTGCTTGCTCTACATTTAATTTACCTGCACGAAGCTCTGCAACAATTAATGCTGATTCTCTTGCAGCGTTATCTGTTAGTCTAGAAACAATTGGCAAGATGTCATCAAACTGTCCCATAAATTCTTTACTTAAGACTCCAGTTGCAACCATTTGTTTCTTAAGTACTTCTATTTCTGCCTTAGATTGCATTCCTAATGTTGCCATCATTGCATGATGCCTTGCCGCTTCTGCCGCTACAACTCCTGTTGACACTCCGCCTACAGTAGTTAATCCAGGAACACTTGGCAAATTGTCGTTCATGTATATCTGAGGATTCTGACCAATCTTTTGATTTACTGGACCTGATCCTGGAACCATGCCAAACATTGTTTGTTGAAGTCTTTGTGCCTCAGTCATTCCAGATCTAGGAACCATATGTGAGCTTGCTCTTGTTCCCATCTGACCAACAAGTGGATGGTTTGGATCTACTACTCTTCCGCCGCCTGACATAACAAGATTACCTGCCATTGTGTTGACTGCTGGATTAACAGATATTGAACCAGACTTTGCTTTTGCTTCTAGTAAAGAAAACTCGTCTAAAAGGTTTCTAAGGGCCTGTTGTAATACTGCTGCTGCTTTTGCATCGCTATAAAAAGATTGTTCTACTAGTTTTCCAGCTTTTTCTGCTGCTAGCATTTCTGGTGTTAGATATTTAAATCCTTCTCCACCTTTAAAGAAAGC
>Ga0209296_1001053_pt1 | contig 22127 bp, 21 predicted proteins | sample S_130206_EF_Meta_FD_187319 | JGI IMG/M metagenome (GOLD analysis project Ga0209296, IMG submission 187319) | Freshwater microbial communities from Lake Simoncouche, Canada to study carbon cycling - S_130206_EF_MetaG (SPAdes) (version 2) | ecosystem: Environmental > Aquatic > Freshwater > Lake ...
CATGCAACGATCTGCCGTACACACGGCGGGCGGCAGATATGGTTAAAGAAGACCGCAAGGAGGAAGCAATGTCAGCAGCACGATTCAAGCAGGTGGCCGACGCAAGCCGTATTGAGAAGGCGGTCGCCGCCCTCAACGCAAAGGGTTTCGCCGCGCAGAGCGTCCCGAACGCCGCCGCCGCAAAAGAGGCGGTGCTGAAGCTGATCCCCGCCGGATCAGAGGTCTTCACCTTCACCTCCGCAACGCTCGACGCGACGGGGATTACTGAAGCGCTCAACGCTGCGCCGTATGTGAGCCTACGCGACACGATGTATGCGCTCGACCGCAACACCCAGAGTGCGCAGATGCGCGCGATCGGTTCTGCACCAGCATTCGCCGCAGGTAGCGTGCATGCCGTCACTGAAGACGGCGAGTTGGTGATTGCATCGGCGACGGGATCACAGCTTCCCGCTTACGCATACGGCGCAGGGCACGTGGTCTTGGTTGTTGGCGCACAGAAGATCGTCAAGGATCTTGCTGAAGCGAACGAGCGCATCGAGACGTACACCTTGCCACTTGAGGACACTCGCGCACAAGCCGCTTACGGCGTCAACAGCGCCATCAACAAGTCGCTCACCCTGCACGGCGAACAGCCGGGTCGCATTGACGTGGTGATCGTTGCTGAGGAGATCGGTTTCTAATGCGTAGCGCGTTTGTCAAGAGCGCCGCGCTTGCGGTTGCCGTCAACGCGGCGCTCTGGATCGCTGCGTCACTGATTGGCCTTGTGCCAGCGCTCGGCGAGTCCACCTTCTTCGGCGGGGTGCTCTTCGCCTCCGTTGGAGCAACGGCGGCGGCGGCGATCGTGGCGAGCCGATTCACTGCAGCTGGTGCGCGAAAGCGTTGGGCGGGAATCTCGCTTGCGATCCTGCTCCTCTCGTTTGCATCACCACTTGCGCTTGGCGCAGGGAATCCGCCGATCTCGCCGTTTAACCCAACAGACACGACGTACAACGACTTCCGCGGTGGAATCGGGATTGCCTACGCAATCTTGCACTTCACCTCGTACGTCGCGGTACAGCGCTTCATCGGGAAACAGATTCCAGAGTGAGTGGATTTAGCGTCTCGCGACTGAACCACGCCGTTCTCTATGTGCGCAGCGCAAAGGCGGCGGCGGAGTTCTATGCGAAGGCGTTCGGCTTTGTGGTTGCGGGTGAGGAGTTCGCTGGGAAGGCGATCTTCATGCGCGCCGCCACTACGGAAAACCATCATGACCTTGGACTCTTTGAGGTGGGCCCGGATGCTCCTCGCGCAGCACGCGGGAGCACCGGGCTCTATCACTTGGCCTGGGAGGTGAGCTCCATCCGTGACCTCGCCGCGGCGGCTCAGACGCTCGGCGAGCTCGGCGCACTTACTGGGGCGAGTGATCACGGCGTCAGTAAGAGCCTCTACGGCGCTGATCCGGACGGCAACGAGTTCGAGATCATGTGGCGCGTACCCGCATCCGCATGGGGCGAGTTCGCAGAACACGCGGCCATCCTGCCGCTTAACTTGGAGGCCGAACTCGCGCGCTGGGGGTAGACTCCACTGCATGTCTGATCCGCTCGGTCCAATGCAGGGGAGCCTGCGTCTTGTCACCTTCATGACCGACTTCGGTCTGCGCGATCCATCTGCTGGCGTTCTCTCCGGTGTTGTGCTGGCGATGACTCCCGACGCACGCACGCTCGACCTCACCCACGCGATTCCTCCGTATGACGTTGAGGCTGGCGCTGAGGCGCTCGTTGAGTCGCTCGTTCATCTTCCTGTTGGGGCACATGTGGCAGTGGTGGATCCAGGCGTTGGGACGCAACGCCGACCGATCGCCATTCGTTGCGTCCGCGGAGACATTTTGATCGGCCCAGACAACGGGCTCCTCCTCCCCGCCGCGAAGGCGCTCGGCGGCATTGCCGCCGTGGTGGTCCTTGATGACGAGCGTTGGTGGGGACCGAGCCGTAGCCACACCTTCCACGGCCGTGACCTCTTCGCCCCCGTCGCCGCGCATGTGGCAGCTGGCGTCCCGTTCGGCGATCTGGGCAGCCCGCTCGACGCGTCGCTCCTCGTCCCTGCCACCGCACTGCCACTTGAAGTGAGAGGTGACGAGCTACACACCGTCGTTCGGATCGTGGACGGCTTCGGGACGCTGGTCCTCGCCGGCGACCGCAGCGACATCACCACTGCACTCGGTGCACTTGAGCCAGGCCAGCCCCTCCGCATCCAGATTGGCGACCAGAAGATTGAAACCGTCTGGGCGAACCGCTTCGGTGACGTGGCGGAACACGATCCTCTCTGCTACATCGATTCCGCTGGACGGCTGGCGCTCGCCGTGAACCGCGGCAGCGCCGCAGAGCGCTATAAGGCGACCCGGCGCACCCCCGTCGTGATCACGCGCGCCTAGCGCGCATCCTTCCCATTCGCGCGTCTCGCCCTGCTATCCTCCGTGCACGGGGAACTTCTCGGCTGATGCGCCGCGCATCGACCCTTGCCCCGCCGTCTAACGTGATGATTTATCGCGCTGACGTCATCAGCGGCTGCACACAGGAGGTAGGAACAATGAGCAGAGGAAACGCTCGCACCGCAATCGGACAACCTGCACGTATGGCAGTTGTCTTGATGGCAGTTGCTATGTTTGTTGCCGCTTGTGGCAGCAGCACCGCATCCGTCTCGCCGTCCGCATCAGCATCTGCTGACACGTCGTGCGCACCTGAGAGCCTTGCGCTCAAGACGGCTGGCGTACTGACACTCTCAACGGACAATCCGGCCTACAGCCCATGGTTCCAGGGTGGCAACGAGGGTGCTGAGGTCTGGATTGGCGACTACAACAACGACCCAGTCAATGGTGAAGGCTACGAAGGCGCAGTTGCATATGCACTCGCTGCGAAGCTCGGCTTTACCGCCGACAAGGTCACCTGGATCGTCACCGCGTTCGACCAGTCGTTCGCGCCAGGCGATAAGGCATTTGACCTCTTCATGAATCAGGTTTCGATTAAGGCGGATCGCGCCGAAGCGGTCGACTTCAGCCAGGGTTATTACGATGTTGCTCAAGGGATTGTCACTGTTGAAGGAAGCAAGATTGCTGGCGCAACGAGCATCGCCGACCTCAAGGGCGCGAAGCTCGGAACGCAGATCGGCACCACCAGCTACGACGCTATCCTTAATGTGATCGCACCTGACCTGGAGCCAGCCGTCTTCAACACGATGGATGAAGCGGTTGCTGCACTGCAGGCCGGCCAGATTGACGGCGTAGTTGCCGACGTTCCGACCACCTTCTACATGCGCGATGCGCAGCTGGATGGCGGCGTGATCATCGGCCAGTTGAATGGAACCGGTGATGGCGCAGAGCAGTTCGGCGTAGTCCTTCAGAAGGGCTCACCGCTGACCGCATGCGTGAACACTGCGATTGACGCGCTGAAGGCTGACGGCACACTCGACGCACTCTTGCTCGAGTGGATCGGCGGCTCCGGCAGCGCGCCTATCATCGAGTAAGTATCAGTCGCTTGACGGTGGCGACGGGGTCTGCCCGAAAGGGTCTCCTCGTCGCCACCTTCAGCACCCTCGTCGTCGCGGCACTCGTCGCGTACACGATCGGATCATCCCCCGCCTGGCCTGAGGTCCAGAAGGCCTTCTTTGACGGTCGCTACTTCTCCACCTCGCTACCGAAGGTTGCGGGGGCGTTCTTCATCAATGTCCAGCTCTTCATCCTTGCCGAGCTGTTGATTCTGCCGATCGGCCTCCTCATTGCACTCGCGCGCTCCATCACGGCGCCAGCGCTCGCACCGCTACGCATCTTCGCCACAATCTACGTTGACTTCTTCCGCGGCGTGCCAAGCATCCTCATCATCTACGTGCTCGGATTTGGCGTCCCCGCGCTGCAGATCGACGGCATCCCGAAGGAGCCCTTCTTCTGGGCGCTCGTCACGCTCGTGTTGATCTATTCGGCATACGTGAGTGAGGTCTACCGTGCCGGCATCGAATCAATTCATCCGTCGCAAGAGCGCGCAGCACGCGCGCTCGGCCTGACGCGCATCCAGGCGCTCCGCCACGTGGTGGTGCCGCAGGCGATGCGCCGTGTGATCCCGCCGCTCCTAAATGATTTCATCGGCCTCCAGAAGGACACGGCGCTCGTCTCAATCCTCGGTGTGGTGGAGACCTTCAAGCAGGCGCAGATCCTGAAGGCGGCGAGCTTCAACTTCACGCCACTGATGACCACCGCGCTGATCTTCCTCATCATCACGATCCCAATGACGCGCCTCGTTGACCGACTCGCGGCGAAAGATCGCAACGCGCAGCTGGGTGGGACACGCTGATGAGAAAGGTAAAGAGTGCGCCGGTCCTTGAGCTGAAGGGCCTCAAGAAGCGCTATGGCGGAAAGCTTGTCCTTGACGGGATCAACCTCTCACTCGCCGAACATGAGGTGGTCTGCCTCATTGGCGCATCTGGCTCTGGTAAGTCCACACTGCTCCGCTGCGCCGATCTCCTTGAGCCGATCGACGCCGGTCGAATCACGCTTGAAGGTGAGCGGGTGGCGTTCGAAGACCGCAGCGCCGATAGGACGCGCCGCAGTCTTGGCATCGTCTTCCAGGGCTTCAACCTCTTCCCGCACCTCACCGTGCTTGAGAACGTTGCCCTCGCCCCGCGCGTTGCACTCGGACTCACACAGGTAGCGGCGGAACGCCGTGCCAAGGATCTGCTGACGTCGCTCGGCCTTGCAGAGAAGGCTCGCGAGTATCCGGATCGCCTCTCTGGCGGGCAGCAGCAGCGCGTCGCTATTGCACGCGCACTCGCAACTGAGCCGAAGGTCCTCCTCCTTGATGAGATCACCAGCGCCCTTGATCCAGTTCTGGTTGCCGAAGTGCTGGAGACGCTCCGCTCACTCGCGCTGAGTGGCATGACAATGTTGATCGCCACCCATGAGATGGCGTTTGCCGCCGATGTTGCCGATCGGATCTGCTACCTAGAAGACGGGCACCTCATTGAAGAGGGGACGCCGCAGAAGATCTTCGGCGCACCGCGCGACCCACGAACGAAGGAGTTCCTCCGCCGCGTCCGCTCCATCAGCGCGCCTGGTGCAAAGCGCCCCGCAGGGACGCGGGCTAAGCGAACGGTACGCGCCAAGAGATAACCTCTTCGTATGGGGAAGTTTTTGCGCGTCAAGATTGCTGGGCGCTGGGTAGAGGCACCACGCTGGGCGCTCGATCTCCCATTTGAGGTTCGTCCGTCGCGCGGATTCCGCACGACCGCCTGGTCACTCTGGAAACCGACACTTACGCTGCTCGCACGCGCCGCTAAGGCGCAGCGACAACGCTTGGAGTGGGTGCGAATTCATGATCACATTGGCACGCGGCGAGAACCGCAGCATCCGTTCGGCTGGGTGATCACCGAGACCGGCGAGATGTTTCTCTGCTCGTACGACAAAGGGACTGCGCTGCACGAGCTTGCGCACTTGATTACCGGTGATTCACATGGCGACGCGTGGGCACGGCGCTGCTTTGCGTTGCATCGGAAGTACCTCCCAGCACGCGCGGTGCGCGCGGCGGACCTTGAGGTGACGCGCTATCTCTCAGGACGACGAGAGTGGAAGCGGCGATTCGGCAAGCGGCCAGAGCGGCAGCCAGTGCCGAAGAGTGCCTGGGTTAGCGGCGGACGTCCAGCACCTGGCCGGTGAGGCCAGAGGCGGCTAAGCGCAGCGTGGCGGCGGCAACCTCCTCGGCCGAGAGGAGCACGGTGTGGTCTTCATTCGGGAATGCGGCCTGACGCATCGGCGTGTTGGCACGCTCTGGCGCCACCGCGTTGACGCGGATGTTCGCACTCGACCACTCGTCGGCGAGCGCCTGCATCAGGTTCACGATCGCCGCCTTGGTGGCGCTATACACGGCGTAATTCGGGCGACCCTTGGTGAAGGAGCTCGAAGTGAAGAGGGTGAGTGATCCAGCGCTCTTCGCAAGATGTGAATGCGCGGCACGAGCCAGATAGACGCTTGCCGCAAGGTTCACTGCCAGCGTCTCAACAATCTCTGCCGCGTCTTGATTCGCGAGTGGACCCATGTGCAGAACGCCCGCAGTCACGAAGAGATCATCAACGCCGCCGAGCGTGGTAGCGGCGGCGGCGAGTGCCGACTCAGCACCTGACGCGCTGGTGACATCGTCTTCAGCACTTCGGCCAACAGCGGCGATGTGAGCACCCATAGCGGCGAGCTCCGTTGCGATTGCCGCACCGATCCCAGAGGTTCCGCCCACGATCACCACGCGGCGACCGCTCCAGTGGCTGCTATTCCCCGCAGGCGTCGTTGCCTTAGATGGCGGAATCGACTGCAGCTGAATCAGGCGGTCAGCAAGGACGAGGTCGATCGGCGTAGTGATCTTGATGTTCTCTTCTGCCCCGTCAACGTGCAGCAGTCGTGCGCCAGGAACGTGGCGCAGTACCAGGGTGCAGTCGTCCGTTGCCTGTGAGCCGATCGGCGTGTTCGCATACGCGGTGCGTAGCGTTCCAACAACGAATCCTTGCGGCGTCTGACCGCGACGGTAGAGGCTACGGTTCGGGATGTCCGTGATGCGATCACCATCCACAATGACGAGTGTGTCGGGCGTTGGGATGGTGGTGTCCACCGCATCGGCGCGACCGTCAACGAGTGGAGCAATGACGCGTTCCACCACCTCGCGTGAAAGGAGTGGGCGCACCGCATCATGGATTAGGACGATGTCGCCATCCGCCGCCTTCAGCGCATCGAGTCCAGCGCGCGTTGACTCGTTGCGGCTACTCCCGCCCGGAACGACGCTGAGCGCAGGACCGAGCAGTCCCTTCAGCGCCTCTTTGGTCTCGTCGAGCCAGTCGGGGTTTGCGGCAACGACGATGTGATCAAAGGCGCCACCAGAGGCGAGCGCGACGACACTCCGACGCAGGACGCTCTCCCCCGCCAGGCGAATGAACTGCTTTGGGGTCTGGTCGCCGAAGCGCTGCCCAGATCCGCCCGCCAGGATGATGCCGAGTCTCTTCACGCCGAGCAGCATACCGCCTGTGCGGGCTGGTACAGCCCTTGCCGAGCCGATCCGAGGGAGTTACTGGCGAGTGATCGGCGCAGGAATGCGAAGCGATTCACCGCGTAGCGCGGGGAGGACGACCTGCTCGACCAGGCGCTCGGTGGCGTGGCCATCCATCACGTCAAACGAGGCCGCAGCAAACTTCGCTACACGTGGGAGATCAAACGACTTTGCATTAATCCACGTAATGAGCTGCTCAGTTGTCTCAACCACGGGCCCCGGAACGCCGCCGCGATAGTCGAAGAAGAAGCCGCGCTCGCGCTCATACGCGGCAAGGTCTGGCGCAAGGAAGGCCATCGGTCGATGAAGCAGCGCGTACTCAAAGATGATGCTTGAGTAGTCCGTCACCAAGATGTCCGCGGCAAGCATCACCTCATTCACATCAGGCTCACGCGATGCATCCACTACAAAATCTTTCGCCTCATCCGGGATGCGCATTGCAGACTTTACGAATGGATGGAGTCGCAAGATCAGCTGATACTGATCACCCAGCGCGTGGTAGAGCGCGGCAATGTCGAGCAGCTCAGGGGCAGCGGCACCCTTTAGGTCTGCGCCACGAAACGTTGGCGCATAAAGAACTGTGGTGCGGTTGTCAGTCAGGCCAAGCCGCGTGCGCACCTCACGCTCGGTAGCGTCTCGCCGTGGAGATTGCGCCAGGGCATCGGTGCGAGGGATGCCAAAGGCGGCGGTAATCTTCTCTACCGGTTGGCCGAAGGCATCAGCGTAGATCTGAGCAATCGATGCCGAAGAGACGAGGGTGAGATCGTAATTAGCGTGGATTGGCACCCACTTTAGGAAGATCTCATCCGCCCCCCACTCGGCCTCCAGCGTGGCGCGCCCGAATCGCTTAAAGGCACCGCACGCATGCCACACCTGAATGATGGTAGTACCGCTGCGCTTCTTCACGGGATAGATCGGAAAGAAGTAATCGTCAACGATCACCACGCGAGATGTGGCCACTCGGTACGATCGCTTCGCGATCCGTAGGACCGCACCGAACAGGCTGACGATTGGCATCCCACCACGGCGCTCACTATCACTCCCGATCTCACGCAACATGACCGGGGCTGCTGGAAGGGCAACCAGTGCACGTTCAATCTCAGCAAGGTTCCCCCGAAGGACCCCGTCACGATTCGCGGCAATGTAGACGCGCTCTTGAATCGGCCGAAGTCGCGCAAAGGCGGCACCTGCACGCGCCGCAAGTACGCGAACGACGGTGCGCAGCGGAAGGATGCGGCGGAGCTGCTTCGTGAGGGAGTTCGCCATCTTGGGAGTATAGGATGCAGAGATGACGGCACTCGAACTCACCCTCACGCGGATCGTCCTTGGTGCGGTTGCCGCCGTGGCACGCCGCCTCCCAGTTCGGCACGAGGTGCTCTTCGCGTCGTCACGAGACCGCCAGCTTGGCCCACAACTCGCCGCGATCTCTGCGGCACTCACCGCGGCTGACCCGTCGCTGCCACAACGGGAGCAACTCGCTCCATACGGCTATGGTCTTGCCGCAAAGGTCGCGTACCTGCTTCATCTGATCGGTGCAACGTGGTCAATGCAGCGCGCACGTGTGACGGTGATCGATAACGCCTGGCTCCCCGCACATATCACTAGGCTGCGTGCAGGGTGCAGCGTCATCCAGGTCTGGCATGCGGAGGGTGCGTACAAGCGTTTCGGTCACGCAACGCGCGGGGCGAGTAGCAGCGCTGACGGCGCGCTCCACGAAATAATCCATAGCGGCTATACCGACGCGCTCGTCTCATCGGAGAGCGTTCGCCCTGCGTATGCAGAGGCGTTTCGCATGCCGCTCAATCGCGTCCACGCCGTTGGGCCGCTGAGAGGAGCGTGGCTTGCGAACTCAGCTGCTGTTGCCCTACGGAAGACAACGCTCCTTGCGCAGTATCCAGAACTCGCTGGAAAGAGGGTGCTCCTCTACGCGCCAACCTTCCGCGGGCGCGGCGCACAGCGCGAGACGCAGCTGACCATCAGCCCCGATGCGATTGCCGCCGCACTCCCACCAGAATGGATCTTGGCGATCAAGGCGCACCCGCTCGTTCCAATAACTGCACGTTCGACCGCAGCGCCGTCAGCCTCAGGCGGCTGCGTCACGTTAGATGCCGCCACGCCAGTTGACGAACTCTTCCCGCTCGCCGATGCGCTCTTCACCGACTACTCGTCCTCCATCTTCCTCTGGTCGCTTCTTGAGCGACCGCTCCTTCTCGCAGTCGCTGATGCTGAGGAGTATGCGCAAGATCCAGGCCTCTTCCTTGATCCACGATCAAGCGACTCAATCGGCACGCGCGTGAACAGTACTCAGGAGGTTGTTGCTGCACTCACGGCGGTGGGATCAAACACGGCGGCTGACCAGATACGGCAGCGCGCGTTTTCGGAGCGATATCTCGGCCCCCGCGACGCACTCGCAGATGGGCCACAACGCGCTGCGGCGATAATCCTGGAACGCCTCGACGCGAAGCGCACGAACGCGGCATAGACCCATCGCGGCGCTGCGCTAGCGAATCGTCGCCCGCCAGCGATACGCGGCGTATGCGGCGGCAGCAATGGCAAGCGCCCCCGCCACTTCCAGTGCGCCTGTGGCACCGAGCACGGCGACCACGGCGCCTGTGGCAAGGCCGCCGATCGGCGTAGATCCTGCGAATACGGTCGTGTAGACGCTCATCACGCGGCCGCGCAGCGCAGGTGGGGTGGTGGTCTGAATTGAAGCATTTGCTGTGGCCGCCATGGAAATAGCGCCGAAACCTGCGCCGAAGAGGGCGAGCGCGGTGAGCGGCACCGCAAGAGCCGAATCACTTGAGGCAGCCACACCAGCCGCAACGCTGAAGGCTCCGAGTAGCGCGCCGCCAATCACGATCATGGAGCGACGCGGCTCACGCAGCGCCGCAACCGTGAGCGCTCCAGCCAACGAACCGAAGCCGACCGCCGCCATCAGCGCGCCGAGTCCTGGTGCGCCGATCTGCAGGGTGAGGCGCGCGAGCGGCGGGATGATCACGTTGAAGTTCATCGCCACACCAGAGATGACGCCAATGACGAAGATGCAGAGCGCAACGATCGGCGTGCTACGCACATAGCGCAGCCCTTCAGCAAGACTCGTTGCAACGGCGCGGACGCTGCGCGGTCGCGCGCCGCGTGGCGCAGGATGAAGCTCCACCTCACGCATCAGTAACAGGGCAATCAACACCGCAAGGAAGCTCAGCGCATTCACGCCGAAACAGCCTGCCACCCCGATCACGCCAATCAAGACGCCGCCAATCGCAGGTCCAATGACGCGTGCGCCATTGAACATGGCGGAGTTAAACGCTACGGCGCGACCCACCTCATCAACTGGCACCATCTCGGAGAAGAACGACTGCCGCACTGGCATATCGATCGCGTTGACGGAACCGAGCGCCACGGCGAGCAGTAAAAGAAGCGGGATTGAGATTGCCCCAGTTGCAACAAGGAGTGCCTGCAGTGCAGCGAGTCCCATCAGTGCCGCCTGTGTAGCAATCAGCATCTGTCGCTTCGGTAGGACATCCGCAATCACCCCGCCGAAGAGGCCAAGGATTAGAACAGGGGTGAACTGCGCCGCAGCAACCACGCCGAGCCAGACCGGATCTGGCGTGAGTTCAGTGATCAGCCATGCCTGTGCGATGGATTGCATCCAGGTGCCGGCGAGTGAGACGAGTTGGCCACCCCAGAAGAGTCGGTAATTCCTGTGGCGGAATGGCCCGCGCCAGCCAGGCGCAGTGATCATCGTCGTGCGCTCGCGCGCCTCTTTACGACTGTCGGCGGGCGTCGAATTGCTGCAACCGCAGCGACAAGCGGAAGGGCGAAGATGGCGCCAGGGATTCCCGCAACGAGACCACCAACGGCACCAGCGACGAAGACGGTTGCGCCAGATAGATGGAGGACGCCGTTCAGTAGGCGAGGCGCAAGCAGCGTCATGCAGAGCAACCAGATCACCACGATCAGCGCGATGCTCAGCAGCGTCGCTGGACCAGCACTGAGCAGCACCAAGAGGAGCGGCGGAAGGAGTGCCGGACCCTGGCCGATTGATGGGATTGCCATCACAAGACCGCCGAGTGTTCCAGCAAGTACAGCGTCAGCGCCAGCGAGTGACGCGGCGAGTCCAACCGCCACGCCGTAGATCAGCCCCATCAAGATGTGTCGACCGATGAAGCGCGCCAAGATTGACTCCAGCACCTGACGCGACCGATGCAGCGACGCGCCGCTTGAGGCGGGCGCGAATGTCGTGAGGATATCTAGGTAGCCAGGATTTGCGGAGAGGATCACACCGAGTCCGAGTGCAAGGATCACAGGGCCGAGCGCCGCAACGGCGCCCGCGGCAATGCCAGCAAGATTCCCTTGCACCTGCTCCGCCGTGGAGCGGATGAGGGTAATCACTTCGGTTGCAACGGGGAGGAGATCAATCTTCAAGCCGACTGATTGCAGCAGCGCGGCGGGGCGCTCAATCAGTCCTGCGATCTGCGCACTCGTTGGCGGTTCGCCAGCAACCACTGTGGTGAGCGACTGCGCAAGCGCAAAGATCAGCTCGCCACCAATGATGAGTACTGGTACGGCGCCAAGCACCCAGACCAGCACCACGGCACGCCGACGTGCCATGCCGCGTCGCGCGAGCGCCTCAATCGGGGCATCGGCGAGTGTTGCCAGAAGCCAGCCAGCAACAAGGGCGCTCAGCAGTCCCCCTTGGGCGCTTGCAACGGCGGCAATCTGTGAGAGGCCGGCGCCAATCAGCAGGAGTGCTGCGCTGGCGAGGGCGCCCCAGGCGAGGAGTCGCGCGAAGGGTGGCCAGGTCTTTGGGTCGATTGGCGACGGAAGGTTCATCAGTTCAGGTTAGCGCAAGAATTAGCGCAGCGATGCGCGAACAACGTCAAGTGGGAGTGCGAGCGCTTCGGCGTCGCTGACTCCGACCATCGTCTCCGCAGCGATCATCGCGTCGAGGATCGCCTCCTCTGTTGCATCGGCGGTCGCCTCAAAGATCGGCGAGAGGTGCGCGTTGATCAGCATCTCAACACTGGCGCTGTACGGCTTCTCGGGATCAAGGTTCTCCGCTGGGAGAGAGGCGTTCGCCGTAGAGAAGCTCAAGATGAGATCGCCAGAGCTGTGCTCTCCAACGCCACCAACACGCGCGATCCCCATGACGGCACGCTGTGCAACACGGTCAAGCTGCATCGGAAGGAGTGGCGCGTCCGTAGCAACGATCACGATGATGGAACCTGCGCCGCCGCGCGGATCGTCTGTAGGAGAAACTACTGGCGTCGGCGTCTTCCACGGCAGTGCGTACTTCGAAGCATGAAGTGGGCCGCCATCAGCACCAAGGCTCTTTCCGCCGATCGTGAGCCGGTGGCGACGGCCGTGGTTCGCCTGCACGAAGACACCGATCGTGTAGCCGCCAAGTTCGGCGGGGAGTGTTCGACTTGAAGTTCCGTTCCCACCCTTGAAGCCGTGACAGATCATCCCGGTGCCACCGCCCTGGCAGCCGCGCGGCACCTCAGCACCGGATGGCAGCGCGGCGGCGGCATCGAGTGCAGCGCGCGCATGTTTCGCCGTGACATGGAATCCGTTCACGTCGTTCAGGACCCCATCCCACGTCTCCCCAACTACCGGGAGGCTCCATGGCGGCGTCCCTGGCACGTTGTCCAACGACCAGCGGATCATCTCGTCATGCACCACGCCAACGGAGTGCGTATTCGTAATGCAGATCGGCGTGGTCAAGAAACCAGATTCACGAATCCACTCAAGGCCGGTCATCTCGCCGTTCCCATTGAGACGGTGTGTTCCCGCAAAGAGCGGGTGCGCAGATTTCTCTACCGCCTGCGGCAAGATTGCCGTGACTCCTGTCCGTACCGGTCCGCTCCCACGCAGCAGCGCGCCGTCCCCTGAGATGATCGTCTCCGCCGCAACACGGACGCCCGCAACATCGCTAATCGCATTGCGCGGACCGTGTGCAAAGCGACCGATCGTAATGCCGAGATCTTTGGCGCGCTCGGGTCGACTCATCGTTGCGCCCGCTCGGCGGCGTAGAGGAAAATGCCCGCCGCCACCGCAAGGTTCACGCTCTCCGCGCGACCGAGCATCGGTAGGCGGGCAACCCGTGTGCATGCACTGCGCAGTGGAGATGAGAGCCCCTCAGCCTCCGTGCCGATCACTAGCATCGCTGGGGCCTTGAATTCAATCTCAACGTAGTCAACGCTCCCGTCAGCCGCAGTTGCCACGCTCTCACCCGGCCAGCGCGCCAGAAGCGCCACCGCCTCATCGCGCGTCACGCGAAAGATTATCACGGCGAAGATGGATCCCATCGTTGCGCGCACGCACTCAATCGAATACGGATCGCACGCATCACCAACAAGGATGATGCCGCCAGCTGCAGTAGCGTCTGCGCTGCGAATACAACTCCCGAGATTCCCCGGATCGCGCGGCGCCTCAATCATCAGCCAGCGAGTAGCACTTCGTGCGTTGAGTGCGCCAAGATCCCGTGAAGCAGCATCCGGTTCAGCGAAGACGCCAAGGTGTGGCTGCGGATTGTCGCGACCGGTGATCTTCTCCAGCACTTCAAGTGAGACGTCAATGATGCGAGAAGCGGGTACCACGCCGCGCGCTGCGCCAGGTGCCACAAAAAGATATTCGGCGCGCCAGCCTGCGGCGGCCGCCTCCGCCAGTGAACGCTCCCCCTCCGCCAAGAAGCGGCGCTGCTCCACTCGCCCCTTATGGGTGCGTAGGGCGCGCAGCTCCTTCACGAGTGGGTTCGTGAGGCTCTCGATGCGCTGCGGGGAGTCGTGAATAGATGCGTTCATGAGGTGAGGATAGCCCCCCACGAGGGTGCGGAGTGTGGAACAGGGGGTGTCGCCAAGCACCCCGCTATGAGAACCTACGTAGTACCCCGTGGTAAGTGCCATATGGGGCCATATGTGAGGAGGAACAGATGAACGCAACGTCATGGCGACGCGCAGCAGCAGCCGCGCTCATCGCAGGGCTACTTGTAGCCGCATGCGGAGGGAGCAACGAGAGTCCTTCCGCAGGGAACGAACTCACCACTGAGCCAGTGACGCTCACCATCCAGATCTTCAACGCTGGTGGTCAGGCGGAACTTGAGTACCGACAGGCCCAGGCGGCCGACTTCACCGAACTCCACCCGAACGTCACCGTTGAGGTGGTGCAGAGCGGTAACTACATCGACACGGTCCTCCCGCAGATCGCCGCTGGAACGGTGGGCGACGTGATCTGGACCGACACGGACACTGGCTTCACCCAGTTCGCCGTTGCGGGCGCGTTTGAACCACTCGACAGCTTCATCGAAGCGGATGGCTACGACCTGAGCCCGTACCCTTCGGCGCTGCTGAAGTCGTTTCAGGTTGACGGCGCGCAGTTGGTCATGCCAAACAGCGTGTTGCCATTCAACTTTGTCTACTACAACAAGGACATCTTCACGGCGGCTGGCGTGGCTGAGCCAACCAGCGACTGGTCCATTGCGGAGTTCGTTGATGCCGCTCGCAAGACGGCCGACAAGGGGAGCAAGCGCTACGGCCTGACGCTCGCCTGGAACGAGCAGTACGTCGCCTGGATGCGCATGTACGGCTGCGAACTGAGCAACGACGACTCGGCCGCAACCGAGTACACGTATAACGGTGCCGGCTGCGCCGATGCAATGAAAACACTCGACGACCTAAGCCGCGAAGCGGTCCTTAACTGGAGTCTCGGCGCAGGGTTCGGTGGTCTGCCAGAGGGCGATAAGGCGGGCGAGCAGAACTTCTCCGCCGGCAACGTTGCCATGCTGATCTCCGGCACATGGGAGTCTCCAGCAATCATCGAAAATTCTGCTGGTGCGTTTGAGTGGGGCGCAGTCTCGGTCCCTGTTGAAGGGAACGGGAAGATCCAGGGGGCGGCCTCTGGCTTCGGCGTCTCGTCAACATCCAAGAACAAGGCATGGGCCTGGGAGTACGTGAAGTTCCTCACGGACATTGAAGGACAGAAGAGCGATGCAACCGCGGGCTACAACAGCTCGCCGATCTCCGCTGTTCTTGATGATGTCTACTGCAAGTCAGAGGCACTTCCTTTGAGCAAGTGTGAGATCACCAAGATCGGCAACGAGCACATCGCGCTCGAGCCGATCAAGGGCGAGTGGTCCGAAGGATTCTGGGGCGTGATCGCTCCAGCATTTGAGGGTGCGCTCACTGCCAAGACGCAGGGCGACTGGCAGGCGCTTCTTGACGATCTCGTTCAGCAGTCAACCGCTGCAGCACCGCTCCAGTAGGGGCGTGGCCGCAACGGTTCGTACCGTAGGACGGTACTAACGATGCACGAAACTGAAGAGGGGGCGAGCCGGATGAGCCGGTTTCGCTCCCTCTTCGCACCACTGCCACTTCTGCAGCGCAACGAGGAGCGCTGGTTCTGGCTCTTTATTGCGCCATTCCTTGCAGGGTTCGTTCTCTTTGCGCTGCTCCCGCTGATCGCTTCGCTAGCGCTCTCGTTCATGGATTGGAACTTGCGCGGCACACCGAAGCTGGTTGGGCTGGAGAACTATGCCGATCTTGTGAACCTGGAGGGGAAGGGGAAACTCGTCCTGAAGGCGTTTAGCAACACGGCGATGATTACGATCATTGCGGTGCCACTACAGCTAGCGATCGGCATGGCGTTTGCGGTGCTCCTCAACCAGAAGGTGCGCGGCATGGCGATCTATCGGATGGCCTTTTATCTACCGACCGTTGTTTCTGGCGTCGCCACCGCGGCGCTCTGGACCTGGATCCTTGGCACAGAAGGCCTGCTGAACAAGGGTCTCGACTTGATTGGCGTAGCGGGGCCGGCATGGTTCAACGAACCTGAGTCGGTGCGCTGGGGAATCATCTTCATGCTTGTCTGGGCTGGCACCGGAGGGATGACGCTGATCTTTCTCGCAGGGCTCCAGCAGATCTCCAAAGAGCTGCTTGAAGCGGCGGAGTGCGATGGCGCTGGACGCATTCGGCGATTCTTCTCCGTCACGCTGCCACTCCTCTCTCCTACTCTCTTCTTCAATCTCGTCATCGGCCTGATCGGTGGGCTCTCCCTCTTCACTGAGCCGTTCGTGATCTCCGGCGGCGCTGGAGGTCCGGCAAACGAATCAATGAGCGTTGCGCTCCTGATCTACCGACTCCTTATCCGCAACCTTGACTTTGGATTCGGCTCCGCAGTTGCCTGGCTGCTCACGCTCGTCGTCATGCTCCTGACCGTCATCAACTTCCGCCTCTCTAAGCGCTGGGTCTTCTATGACAACTAAGTTGAGCACTGATTCGGGTAAGGGGCTACAGATCATCTCACCCGGGCGTTTGGCGCTCTATGGCACCCTCACCCTCTTCGCCGCGCTCTTTATTCTTCCGTTCGTCTGGGAGCTTGGCGGCTCACTAAAGACACCGGCGGAGCTCGCCACAGGATCCTTCAACCTCTTCCCGGCCGACCCGCAGTGGGGCAACTACGCCGAGGTCTTCCGACGCGCGCCGATCGCCACCTGGTTTGCAAATTCTGTGGTGATTGCGGTGCTCGGCACTCTCGGTGCAACGCTCACCTCCGCCTTCTGCGCGTACGGCTTTGCCGTCTTACGCGCTCGCGGTAGTCGCCTCGCCTTCGGCATGGTACTGCTCACGATTCTTGTTCCATACCAGGTGTTGATCATTCCTGAGTACATTGTCTGGGCAAAGTTGGGTCTGACTAACACGCCGATCCCGCTCGTCTTGCCGTGGTTCCTTGGTGGTGGCGCGTTTAACATTTTCTTGCTGCGACAGTTCATGCTCGGCCTCCCGCGCGACATGGTCGATGCTGCGCGCGTTGATGGTGCAGGAGAGGTGCAGATCTTCCGTCGCATCATCCTGCCCATGTGCGCTCCAGCACTTGCGGTGGTGGCGGTCTTCCACTTCATCTTCATGTGGAACGACTTCCTGCGGCCCCTTCTCTACCTGCAGGATCCAGCTGCGACCACCCTCCCTGTCGGCCTTGCCGGCTTCGTCACGCGCTTCGCGCGGCAGTGGCACCTCCTCCTTGCGGGGAGTGCGATCGCCCTGGCGCCGCTCGTCATCATCTTCGCCTTGGCGCAACGGGTGATCGCCCGTGGCATCAGCGTGGCGGGGGTGCGCAAGTAGCCGCACGGAGAAAAAATGCGACAGCGGCTCATGGAGCATGGCAGGTTGGGTATCGTTTTAGTCAGTGAAAAAAGTGCCGCATGCGGCAGAGGAGGGTGAGATGGCAGAACAGCTCGCAATTGCAGGGGGAAGTCCAGTCAAGTCTGATGCGTACCCCGCATGGCCCTACTTCGATGCTAAAGATGAGGCGATCCTTCTTGAGGTGCTGCGCAGCGGTGTCTGGGGTGGTTACCCAGAGCCGGGCAAGTACAACGCGCGATTCTGCGAAACCTTTGCTGCGTACCAGAACGGCGGTAAGGCCGGAGCGCACGGCATCTTGATGGTGAATGGCACCGTCACCATGGAGGTGGCGCTGAAGGCGCTCGGCATCGGCTGGGGCGATGAGGTGATCATCCCGGCGCTGACATTCGCCGCTACCGGCTACGCACCGATCGCCGCAGGGGCACTCCCCGTTGTGGTGGACGTAGAGCCAGAGGCGTGGACGATTGACCCGAAGGCGGTTGAGGCGGCAATCACGCCGCGCACCAAGGCGATCATGCCCGTGCACTGCGGCCAGGTTGTTTCAGATATGGATGCAATCGTTGCGATCGCGCGCAAGCACGGCCTCGCCATTGTTGAGGACTGCGCGCACAGCCAGGGCAAAGAGTGGGGCGGCCAGGGGGTTGGCCTCATCGGCGACTTCGGCTCATTCAGCCACCAGTCGTCCAAGATCCTCACCGCAGGTGAGGGCGGCACACTGCTGACGAAGGATGCAACGCTCGCGCGACGAGCGCACTCGCTGATCGACTGCGGTCGCGCAAAGGATGACGCCGGCAAGGAGTTCACTTTTGGCGCGAACTTCCGCCTCGGCGAGCTCCATGCGGCACTCCTCAACACGCAGATGGAGCGCTTTGAGGCGCAGCGTGCCGAGCGCGACGCGAACGGCCGCTACATGGAGGAGCAGCTCTCGAAGGTCACAGGGGTCCGTGCACTGAAGGTCTTCGACCGCGTGACGCGACGCTCCTTCTACCGCTTCATTATCGCGATCGACCCAGAGGCGTACGGCAACGTGGGGAACGCAGCCGTGTGCGAGGCACTCGATGCCGAGGGGATCGGCTGCTGGGTTGGCTATGAGTCGATGAGCGACTACGAGCTCTTCCAGCCATCACTCTCCCGCATGCCCGTCCCAGTGCAATACGCCAAGCAGATGGACCCAAAGAGTTGGCACACCCCTGTTGCTGATCGCGCGGCGAAGCAGGAGCAGATCTACCTAGACGAGAACATCTTCCGCTCCGGGAAGGCGGGGGTTGATCAGGCAATTGAGGCGCTGCTGAAGTTGCAGCGTCACCCAGACACGCTGAAGCAGGTCGCCGCCAAGATGGCAGCCGGCTGACGCGCCGGACATGCCGAACAACGTCCGCTTCGCCATCCATGGTGGTGGCTACATCGCAAAGATTCATGCGCAGGCGGTAGCAGATACCGCCGGCGCTGAGCTCGTTGCGATCGCCGGACGCAGCGGAAGTGCTTCGGAGCTAGCGAAGCGTGCAAGTGTCCCGTGGCTTGACGGCGAGGAGGGACTCGTTGCGGCGGCGAAGCGTGGCGAGTTTGATGTTGCCATCCTCTGCACGCCGAATACGATGCACGCCCCCGTTGGGCTGCGACTCCTCGACGCTGGTGTCCACCTGCTCGTCGAGAAGCCGATGACCACGAGTTTTGCCGACGCGAACGCGCTCGCAGACCGCGCACGCGCCAACAAGCTGCACGCCGCAACGGCGCACATGTGGCGCGTAGACCAAGAGGCGACCTGGCTGCGCGATCAGATCGCGGCGGGGGCGATCGGCGAGGTCTACCGAAGCCGTGGCTGCGGCGTGCACGTTGGCTGGGGGCCTTCTGGATGGTTCACCGAAGCGAAGCTTGCCGGCGGTGGCGCCGTTGCCGACATGGGGATCCATGCGATCGACACGCTGCGTTTTGTTCTTGGCGAGCCGAAGGCGATCGCCGTCTCGGCGCGCACCGCGCGCCGCTTCATCAAAGGCGATGTTGAAGACACCGCATCGATTCGCATTGATTGGGAGTCTGGTGGCTGGTCCGAAGTTGAGGCCGGCTGGTGGCAGCCATTCGCCGATGGTCTTGAGTCGAGCCTGCGCCTCTACGGCGAACGCGGCACCGCCACCCTCTTCCCCACCGCCGTGGTGAAAGGGGCCGGAAGCGATGCCGCCGAGACACTCGCTGGCCCTGTGGTGAAGAAGGGCGACCACTGTGATCCGCTCATCTACGCCGCGCAGATCGCGCACATGGTCGCCGTGGTGAACGGCGCGCCGTCACTGTTAGACACCTGCGGTCCTGCCGCTGTTGCGATCATGGAGGCTGCGTATCGGTCAGCCGCTAGTGGCAAGACTGAGGAGGTTTCGTCGTGAAGTTGCCATCAATACGAGTGAGCAGGCACAGCAAAACGCTGATCGCCATCTGGGCCCTCTGGGCCGTCGTGCTGATCTCTTTCCAGGCGATCAGCGCCGAGCGCGTCCGCCTAGTTCGACCTGACTATGCCGTCTTCTGGAGCTCCTGGGAGACCGAGCTCGGCAACAACCTCTTCAAGGACTACCTCAACGAAGACTTCCTGAACCAGCAGGTGGCGTGGGATAGCGAGTATTACCTTGGGATTGCGGTTGGCGGCTATGACGATCCGATCGCTGGCACCGCAACAGATCCGGACACCAACAAAGAGATCCCGCGCAACTACTCCTTCTTCCCCTTCTACCCAGCACTGATTCGCGTTGCAGCGATACCACTCTCGATTATTGGCCTTAACGCCATCGCCACCGCAACCCTCGCTGGACTGATCATTACGCTACTTGGCACGCTCGCCGGACTCTTCGCGCTCGATGACCTGATCCGACGACGTTTCAAGAAGGCGGATCAGAGCGGCGACGAGGCGACGGGCCTCTCAACGCGCGCCGCCACCTATCTCCTGATCTTCCCCGGCGCACTCTTCTTTGCGCAGATCTACACCGAAGGGCTCTTCATCGGTCTCGCCTTCGGAGCGATCGCGCTCGCCATGCGCGGTCGCTGGCTCTTCGCCGGCGCGCTCGCCGCTGCGGCGGCGCTGACGCGCGCGCACGGCGTGCTGACTGCGATCCCACTCGCAATCATCTGGTGGAACGCTGGGGGCGGCGCCGCGATCAACTCCGCACTAAGCGGCGCGCGTACGCGCGGCATCAAACCAGCCCTGCTCGCCGCGCTGCCGCTGCTCGCAATTGCACTGCCGATCGTTGCACACCTCCTCTGGCGCACCTCTGCACTCGGTGAAGGGTGGGCGCGCCTGCAGGACTTCTACTTCGGTCGCGGCTATCTCTCCATCACCAAGAGCCTCGCCTCGTGGGTCCAGGGTGCCGCATATGCGTGGGAGTATGGACGTGAAGCGCTCGTCACGTATGTGCTGGATCGCGTGTCGATTATCTTGGCGCTGATCGCCTCACTCGCACTGTTGCGACAGCGACAGATCGCGATCGCCGCATTCAGCTTGGCGCTCGTTGCGGCGAGTGGTCTCAGCGGCGATCACCAGAGCACGATTCGCTACATGGCGATCGTTCCGGCACTTCCAATCTGGCTCGCCGGCATCGGCCGTCGACCCTGGTTCGATCGAGTCTGGAGCCTCGGCTGCACGCTGCTCCTTGCGCTCCTCCTGATGCTCTTCAGCCGCGACTTCTGGGTCGCCTAGTGCCGCGCGCAGCGCGGACGGCACGACACAAAGGTCGCACCACTACCCCCTCCGCTCCGCGCGGAAAGATGGGCGTCCCAGAGGGTCGGCTCGCCCGTCACGATGCGCAGGTAGCTGCGGCGCAACGATCGGCGCGCAGTGGCGGCGGCGCGCTGGTCTTAGTTGGCGACTCCATCACGCAGGCGTGGCAGACCGAAGGGCACGCATCGCTCTTAAAGCCGTACCGCACCGTCAACCTTGGGACAAGTGGCGATCGTACCGAGCAGATCATCTGGCGCCTGATGAACGGCGCGCTCCCGACGAAAATCAACCCACTTGCTTTTATCCTGATGGCCGGAACGAACAACGCTGGACTCTGTAGGGACAACCCAGTTCACATTGCTGATGGCGTGCTACGCATCATTGAACTCCTTGACGCCGCTGCACCGAACGCGCCGATCATCCTCTACCCAATCTTTCCGCGTGGACATCGACCGAACGCAGTAATGCGCAAGATCACGAACAAGGCGAACGACTCGCTCCTTGCACGCCTCCCACGTCGGCGCAAACTCATCGTGCGTGATCTCCGCGCGCCATTTCTTGACGCAGAGGGAAACGTGATTCGCGCGCTGATGCCGGATTACCTGCACCTGAGCCGCGCTGGCTATGAGATCTGGGCCGCCGACATCAAGAAGGTGCTCCCGCGCTAGCGCCAGCCTTCGAGGCGCGCCGTCGCCTCAGTCATCCCCTCGTTGCTCCAGCCCCCATGCGTAAACCAGGCGATCGCATCTAGCGCTGGGTATTCAGCGTTCAATGCAGTGATCACAGCGGCGATGTCTTCCGCCGCCTCGTTCGTCCCTAGTGTTGGCACGATGCGCGTTGCAGCGCCGGCCGCCACGATCTTTGCCGCAACGTCACGCATGCACTCGTCAACTACCCACGAAGTGTCAAAGCCCCAATCGCGGAAGTAGCACATTGGCTCAACCTCATCGAGCGCATCGGCGAACTGCGCAAGATCTTGCCCTACCTCAGTGAAGGACTGCGGAAGGATGAAGGCGGCGAGGTGGACGCCTGGGCGAATCGCATCGATCGCGGCACGGACGCTGTGCACGTGATCGGCGATCTTCGCAGTGCGCCACGCCTGCCAGCCGGCGAGCTGCGGATCATCTGGAGGGAGCGTGAAGTCGAGCGTGAGCGGGTCAATTCCCACCTCGCTCGCTGCGAGTGCGCGGCTCACTGGGCCAACATCCATATTCAAGTTGTCAAAACGCACCCAGTCAAGGTCAA
>Ga0209296_1001056_pt1 | contig 22097 bp, 17 predicted proteins | sample S_130206_EF_Meta_FD_187319 | JGI IMG/M metagenome (GOLD analysis project Ga0209296, IMG submission 187319) | Freshwater microbial communities from Lake Simoncouche, Canada to study carbon cycling - S_130206_EF_MetaG (SPAdes) (version 2) | ecosystem: Environmental > Aquatic > Freshwater > Lake ...
CCTCTTCCATTTCAGCCCTTCTGGCTGCGTTCTGGTTTGCCCTTTGAGCTATTGTGCTAACTCCGGTAGAAACGGCTCCTGCGGCCGCTCCTGCGCCTCCAAACAGCATTCTCTCGCCAGGGGAGGCGTTGGACGTGTCTGGCTTGTTCTTGGCATCCTCTGCGGCCTTTATTTCTTCCGGCGTGCGTTCCTGGATAACCATATCGCCTTCATTTTCTTGCTTGGGCTCTGGTTTTGCCGTTGTCTCAAAAGGTAGCTGAATGTCTTTCGGAATTGCATTCTGAGCGCCTGTTAGCGCCATTTGATAATCTTCAACTGGTGTGGTTCCAAAATAGGATCCATATTTTCCCTTTTGAAGACCGCGAGTAAAAGCATTAACGTCAGCGCCAGCGTTCACTGCTTTTGGAAAGTTGCGTTTTAACTGATCCGCGTAATACATACCGAAGACTTCTGGATCCTCAAACTCAACATACTTGTCTATGGAACCGGTCTTGTTGTCCTTTGCTTTTTTACCAAACCCGCTGAAGTCTTTTATGCCCGCAATATTGTGGGAAGCAGGAATAGCTTTCCCCCAGCGGCTTTCCATTCCCCACTGACCAAGCAGAACGTTTGGGTCAACGTTAATCTCTTTACTAACTTGATTTGCAACAGGGCCGTAAGTGGTAACAAATTTTGTAACGTTATTGTTTGCCATGTTATTTTCCTTACTTCTTGCGACGGATTACGCCGTCAGAATCTCGAAAAAACCCTGCGCCTGAACCGCTACCTGGCGATCCAGATCCTTTTCTGGACTCTTCTCGCGTAACTAGCTTTGCCTCACCAATAGAAATTTTATCAAGGTCAGAATTGTATTTATCACGAATCTCGTTATATGCGTCAGAGTCTAAGAATTCATCTGCGGTCATCTTAGACTTCTTAAATTCTCTGTAAATTTGACGATCAAATTGAGCACGTTTTGTTAAGATGTCTGCCTTTATGCGAATTGTTTCTGGCGTATCTTGAGCGTTAATTGAGGCCTCAGCAAGTAACGTACGTTCACGCTCTGACGTGGCGCCTTTTAAGTATTTCTCTGCGGCCAATTGCATCTGAGCGGCGTTCATTAAGAACACACGATACTTGGCCTGGTCTTCTCTATTTAAGCCGGCATTTACCATGATTTTTTCAATTGAAGGAAGGTTGATTGAAAAACCAGGCATGCCAATGCCTTCTTTAATAAGCGTCGCTAATCCTGAAGATAAGTTACTGTTACTTAAAATACCAACCATCTTACTAGCGTTCGGTTCACTAGCAAACTTACGCATAACATTAGCGTTAGTGATAGTGTCACTGGCCATCTCTCTCTTCTCATAAAATTGCTTACGAGATTGAATCTCTAGCTCGGTTTCAGCAGCTGCAATTTTTGCACGTCTCTCTTTATCTTCAAGAGAGGTTGGCCTTCCTTCTTTGCCAAAACCTTTTATAAATTGCGCGGCAAGCTTGTTATATTCAGTTTCATTGCCAGCCTGCCCTAACTGAGTCAAACGCATCGCTACGCTTTCAGGAATGCTGTAGGTTTTCCCTTCGCCCACACCAAATACTGTTGCGTCAACTTGTTTACCGCTTGTTGAATGCAACAAACCAGTTTTACGATCAACCACTCCAAAATCTTTATATATATAACGCTCTCGGCCCATTTTCTCGGCTTTTTCAAGAGCATCAGCTGGGTTTGTGTTTTTGTCCTGCATAGCAACCGCAAGATATTGTTTTGGACTTATATAGCTTGTGTCTGGGGGCATAAATGGAACGCCTTGGCCATATCCAGGCGGAAGAGCCTCGGCCTGCGTTAAAGCCCCGCCTGGCGGAGCGGTTCCAGTAACAGCGGGCGCAACAGCGGGCGCAACAGGGGTTGCGGCCTGGGGTTGCGGCCTAGCAGCAGACAAAGCCCCGGCAGGAGCGTTGGCCGCAATAGGCGAAACAGCGGGCGCAATAGCAGCCGGAACAGTTGTTTGGGCAGGGGCGGGCGCGGGGGCTGCGGCAGCAGTCAAAGGCCCATCTAGTTTTGCAGGCGCCTTTGCAGGCTCCAAAACAGATAGAGCTCCTTCGGGTGGTTTTGAAGCAGCCGCTGGAGCCCCTCCTGTAACGGGTGGGGGAGTATAAGATTGAGCCTCCCCAGGAAAAGCGTTAAGTAATGCAGCGCCAACATTCTTCTGCCTTTGCATCTCTAGGCCTTGGCCTGTAGCGGCGACTCTCTGCTGGGCAATGAGCTGGTCTTCCTTGGCCATATTTTCTTCGGCCGTTCCAACCTTATTGGCAACCCGACCCAAGGACTCATAGAATGATCCAGTCTTTGTTGGGCCTAAGAAACCCTCAGCCGCAGCAAGCCAGACCGGGTCAAAGAAACGATTCTTGCGAGTGTCCAAAGAGGCCGTTAGCGTGTCTAATGCCTCCTGGTGCTTTCTGTTCTTCTCAAGAGTTTCTGGATCATCCCCAAACACATAACCAACTGATTTCTCAGCCATAATTATTCCTTTTATTCTTCCGTTATATCTTGCACTGTGCCATCGGGAGTCGTGTATCTCCCTATTGTGGGGTCATAGGTTGCAGTTTGGCCATCGGTAGTTGTATAGGAATTACTAACGTCTTTCATCCAGCTCATGTCGGGAGAAGTAAAAGTCTTCTTAAGAAAATCAAACAGACCTCCGCCTGCGTTGCCTACAATGCTTGCACCTTTCCCGCCTGCGGCACTACCAAGCAATGACAGCACGCCCATAACATTCTCTAGGTCTGATCTAGAATACTGGCCGGCCTGTCCTGGGCCTGTAACCGTCTGGTTAATTTGATTGGGAACAGTGTAGTTCCTCATCAACGCAGAGGCGGAGGTTGCTGTCTTTAATGGAGCGTCCAGCAAGCTCTGCTGGTAGGCCTGTTGTTCAGCACCGGCCTTCGTTAAGGCTCCGGCACCGGTCAGGCCAAGGTTCTGCTCTTGCGCAGCCAGTGCGCCTTGAGTCTTAGCGCTAGTGTCCTTCAACTGAGCCTCGTCCAGGGCGGCCTTTAATGCCTCGCTGTAGCCTTTTGAAAGGGCGCCGTATTGAGCACCAGTCAAGTTAGATTGCGTGTCAGCCAGGGACTGTCCGAGGGCTCCTGCGTATCTTTGGCTACCTAGGCCGCCCGTTCCTACAAACCCGGCCTTCATCGTTGGCAGGACGTTCCTTTGCAGGTTCTGCTGAGACAGGCGAGCCATCTCGTCCACAACGTTAGAGGTGTATGGGTTCATTAAGGACTGAACGCGATTAGGATCTATCCCCTTAGCGGCCTCGGCGGCTGTGCTCTGTGCGGCAGCTAGACCAGGCTGGTAAGCGTTAGCAGCACCAGGAATCTGCGCATAGCCTGCGGTTTGCATTGGGTCATATCCGGCGACCAAGTCAGTCGGGGACTTGCCCATTGCGGTCTGGCCAGCCTGGGAAAGACCGGACAGGTAATTGGTGTAGTAATCTGGCGCTACGTCAGCCTTGACAGTCGTTGTGGTAATGTCTGGTAATGGTGAGCCTTGGGTTAAAGCCATGTCTATCTCCTTGCCTTATGCTTCTTAAGGTAATCTAATGGTGACTTTTTCGCTGGTGGTGGCAAGTCTTCTGGCCTGGCCGATCTATGATGCGCACGAATTGAGTGCATCATGTCATAAAGCTTGTCACTACCGGCCTTGGTTGATCCATTCCCTAGCGCCGCAACAACGTCCGCAGGGAACACAAACTCACCGTCCGCCAGCATGGCAGGTATATCATCAGATTGACCGTCGCCGGCTCCAGTTACAGCATCCCCAGAGCGGAAGTCTACCCTATTTTTGCCTTGATGGTTGATCACATTTAACCCGCCCCCGGCATATTTTCCATAGCGCGTTGATCCACCAGAGGCCATCAGGGGAGGGACTAATCCACCAGCCTTAGCCGTAAGGTTCGAGCTGTCGCTTGACGGGCCTAATATGTCATCAATCCCCATCACTTTGCCGTATCCAAAGTAGCCGGACTGTCCAGAGGACTGATCGCTCTGATTTTCGTTTTGTTGCTGGTCTAGGTTATCTTGCACGTTTTGCCCCTGCTGGAGTTGTGTGGATTGAGGTGATGTTGCAAAGCTGTCTTCCTTTACTTTCTTCATGAACGCAGCTAATGGGCTGTCAAATTCTTTTGTATCGCCAGAAGTGACTAGGCCAATTTTCTCAATAGGTGCTTGAGGGGCGACAGGAGCCGCAGTTCCGGCAGCGTTAGGGTTAGCGCTAAGGTAAGATGTGGCTGCTGCAAGCCCGCTCGTTAGAGCAACCTTTGCGGCGGTTGCAGCGGAAGCAGCTTTATCAGCAGCAGCCTTGTCCGCAGCGGCCTTAGTATCTGCAGCTAATTTTTCGGCGGCAATCTTGGCAGCATCCGCTTGTTGTTTTTTGATGTCAGATATTCCAGTTCCAAGCTCTGAAATGGCAACGTTTGTTGCCTCCTGGAAGGTCTTGCCTTGGGCCATCAAGGCGTCAACTCGAGCGTTAAACTGAGTCTGAGTATCAGTAATTTGAGTTGTAACGTCTGACTTTACATTAGCAATGTCAGTTGAAGTCTTTGTAGTAGCGTCATTAATTGCCTGCGTTAGATCTTTACCTTGCTTTACTTGAGCATCAACAATACTTTTTTGAGCGTCAGTTAGCGTGTCAAATTTAGATTTAACGTCAGCAGATAGGTCGCCAATTGCGCCGGTTGTCTGCTTTGATACGTCGGCGATTGCCTGTGCCAAGTCTTTGCCTTGCTTGACCTGGGCGTCAACAATACCCTTTTGAGAGTCACTTAAAGCATCAAACTTGCCCTGGACGTCTGTAGATAATGCGGATATATCTTTGCCAAACTGAGCCTTAAGGTCAGCCTCGGATTTGCCCATTTTTTCTAAAATGCCGGCAGTTGTTGTTTGCTGACTCGCTGCCACAGCCTCAATTGCACTCTTGAGTGCCGCGTCTCCACTTAAACCAGAGGCTTTAGCATCAGCGATCGCCTTGCTTAGTTTGGCGTCAAGGTCTGCAACTTGCCCCGTAACCCCGGCAATGTCTTTCCCAAACTGGGCTCTAATGTCAGCTTCAGACTTACCCATCTTAGTTAATATATCGGCGGCCGTAGTTTGCTGACTGGCGGCCACATCTTCGATTGCTTTTTTGAGCGCAGCGTCACCCTCAAGACCGGAAGCCCTGGCATCAGCAATTGCTTTGCTTAATTTAGAATCAAGATCTGTAACTGATTTTGCAGTGTCTGAAGCGGACTTATCTGATGCCGCCTTATCCTGAGCAGCTTTATCCTGAGCGGCTTTGTCTTGGGCAGCCTTATCCTGAGCGGCCTTCTCTTCTGCAGCTTTATCTTGAGCAGCTTTATCTTGAACGGCTTTAGCTTGAGCAGCCTTCTCTTCTTCAGCTTTCTTTACCTTCTCTGCCTCAGCTTGCTTTACTTTCTCTTCTTCAGCTTGCCTTACTTTCTCTTCCTCAGCTTTCTTTTTCTGTTCAGCCTCTATAAGAACTCTTTGTCTTTCGGCCTCGGCAATAATCTCGTCTTGCTTGATCGCCTCTTCTCTGGCCTTTTTTGCAGCTGCCTCAGCCTTTACTTGATCTTCAACTTGCTTTGCCAAACGAGCAGTTTCAGCTAAATCAGTCTGACGTTTCTCTTCGGCCAAAGATTTAAGTTTATCTTCTTCCGCTTTAGTTTTAATATCAATTTGAGTTTGCTTTAAAGCTTCTGCATCTGCAATATCTTTTTCCCTTGCCTTGTCAGCAATAACTTTTTCAGCGGCCAACTTATCTGCGGCAGCTTTGTCTGCTGAAGGCTTGCTAGTAATATCAGTTATTTGTTTTTGAATTGCAGGCGTTAATTCAGGTTTTTTAAGTTCTTCTAAAGATATTGCAGAGCCAGGCTCTAAATAAACAATATTATTATTTGGATCTGAAATAACTTGAGAACCATCCGTTTTTACAATTAAGGCATACCCTGATGCATTTGTGTATGTTTGATCTCCGGTTTTATTGTCTTTTACAATAAAAGAAAATCCACCAGGAATATCCCCGCTTTTAAATACGCCACTCCCCTCACCAAAGGCAGTCTTCATGGTTCCATAAGAGGGAGGATTTTCAGACTCTCCAGAGCCAAAAACTCCTTTTGTTGGCAATTCTTTTGTTTCTATTTTAAATCGTCCGGTTGAATCATAAACGCCATCATACGGGACAATAAAGTTACCATTAGAATCCCTTACTATTCCATAAGATGGGTTTTCAGAAAGCTTATTTAATCTGGCAATAAATTGCTCTGGAGTTTCTGAAGATTTTGACCAATCAATAAGAGTTGATTGACCTGATGGATCAGGGTATCTTTCCTTATTACTATTTCCTGTAATAATATCAATATCAACGCCACCGCCCTCTTCTTCAACCCATGCGCCATTTTTAAATACAAAATTAACGCCGTTTTTTGTATCGGTATCACCTTCTTTTGGCAAGCCCCCAGAAGAAGCATCTGTTTTTGTTTCTCCTGTTTCATTCCCAGCAAATTTATCCCCATATGTTGGAGGATTTGTAAGGCCTTCTGCAGCCTTATCAACTATTGCCTTGGCGGCCGCAATCTCCTTCTCGTCGGCAACTCTTTTTTCTTCGGCTACGCGCTGTTCTTCAGCTAAACGTGTAGTCTCAGCTTGCTGACGTTGCTTCTCTTGTTCATCAGCCAAGCGCTGTCGTTCTTGAGCTTGTTGCTGCCTTTCTTCTTCTTGACGGCGGATCTCATCCGCTTGAGTTTGACGTTGTCTTTCCTCTTCTTGAAGCTGACGCTGTCTTTGCTCTTCCTCATATTTAAGGTCTGCAGCTTTCTTTTCTTCGGCGACCCTGGTTATTTCAGCTTGCTTTAACCGCTCCGTTTCTTGAGTGGCGTTTTTTTCGTTAACGGTAGTCTGAGCATATTCTTTTAATGCGGTGTTTTCTGAACCGTATGCAGTTCCAGAATATTGTTTGGCAGTGTTCTCATCAACCTCAATGCCATAGTCACGCTTGAGAATATTCTGAACGTCGCTAGTTGACATTCTGCGGCCAGCGTTCTCGTCAAAAGATACTTTATTGTTTTCATTATCAGTAAAGTTTAATTTTGACTGAGGAACACCTACCGCAGTTGAATATACTTGCTCGCCATTTTGGAAGAACTTACCGTTACTGTCTAAAGTCATCCCGTTACTAAGCGTATAGGATCCGTCTGGATTCTTTGCTGTGACTTGAATGACCCCGTTGTTGACAGCGTCGATAGTTGCATCACGAACGGCAACCTCAGCCTTGGCCATTTCAAAAGTCTGCGCCTTGGCGTTAGCTTCATTTTGTGAAGTTGTATACTTTTCGTAATCTTGATTGTATTTATCTGATGCGGCCTTTAATTTAGCTGCAAGATTATCACCCTGCGGGGTTGCAATATCTTTTTCTATTGATTTTACTTCTGCAATTTTTTCTTCAACAACTTTAGCCTTTGCATCTAAATTATCAGTTATTGGCTTTATGCTTTCAGCAGTTGAATTGTATCTTGTTAATAATTCATTTTGCTTTGCATCTATAGTATTAACCTGATTTTTAATTGCGTTAGCCTGAGCAAGCAAATCTTCCTTAGATGGCGCGTTAAATACAGCATCAACACGCTTCATGTATGTATCATCGCCATCACGAGCTATTATGTATTCTGCGCCTCTGCCATCTATATAGACAGTATCATCTCCCCTATCTTGCCTTTGAAGACCTTGAGTTGGGCCACCACCTTCACTATCAAAAGATCTAACGGGATTTTCAAATTCTGATTTTCTTGTGTCGTAAGAGTCATGCTGTGATTGAATATCGTTATACTGAGCAACAAGTTCTACCCTTTGCCCTGTAGCGTTATTGAATTCATTTTCAATGCTGTCAAGTTCAGCCTTAACAGGAGCAACCTTGGCCAGGTCACTGTTATAGTCAGTTATTAAACTTTCAACCTCGTTGGCCTTGCCTTCGTATTCTGTTTGTTTAGCTTTATATTCATTGCTTACATTTTTTAAATTATCACCAGATTCTTGAGCAATATCTGCATTTTTTCTGAATTCGTTATATGCCTCTTTGGCATTTTTAGATAACTCAGAAGTTCCCATTTTCATGGAAGCGTAAGCAATATAATTGCCCACTGCGGCTGCCGGGTCACCCTTACCGCTAATCATTGCCATGATGCCCGTGCTTGCAGCGCCCTTGGCAAGGTTTAATGTTTTGGTGGACAAGCCCCAGTCCTGGTCTTTGTTTACCGAGTCAAAGAAACTATCAACTGATGAATAAACGCCGCCTGAAGTAAAGCCAGAGCCCATACCCTTTAAAACGTCATCGCCCATTATTGCGGCTCTCATGCCACCAACAATAGCTCCGTTAAGTGCAGATGTTGCAGCCTTGGCTACAGCAACTGAGGCGGTTGGTGACAGGTCAAAGGTGTCAGTCATGACGTCAGTAAAGTCACCTGCCCATGAATTGCTTGTGTAGCTTTGAATATCAGCGCCAACCTGAGTTCCGGTCATGAAAGCGCTAGTCGCAAAACTAACCGCAGCTGACTTTGCAACGTCCTCTAGGTCTCCGCCCCTTGCTGCAGTTACGGCGGCCATAGTCACCCAGGGCGGAATGCCAGCAAAGGATCCGGCAACAGACAGAACCATAGGCAACGGGTCTTTTAAAACGCCCTCAATAGTTTTACCAATCTCTTTGCCAAGATTTTCAATTCCGTGGCCTAAGTCTTCAAAGCCGTCACCGATATCTTCTATTACATGACTCATATTATTTCCTCGGCTCGCCAGTATGAATAATGAACGTGCCCTTTTCTGAGTTAAACTGAGTCTTAACATCAGGATGATTTTTTTGATTTTTTTTAATTGCCGCTTTTAAAATTCTAACCATCTCATGGTTGTCTGTTTTCGCAAGCAATACATCGAACCCAAGCTTGCGGGCAACATTAAAGAACTCATACATGCTGTTAACTAAATTGGGCGCAGTGTCAGCGTTATATACGCTTACGTAGCCAGTCCTATTCTCAAGAGCGGCTATCGTAAAAAAAGTATTGCCTTCCTTTAACCTTATCAAGGACGGGTTGCTGTATAGCTTTATCATTAACGTATAAAGCATGCGCTCAGGTGTAACGCCGGCCTTCTTTGCCGCCGGTGCAACCATTTTATATAAATTCTTTTGCTCGTGAGCTGCAACAAGAAATATATCGTTAGCACTAAGCTCGTGCTTTTTAGAGTCAACTAAATGTATGCCTTGAGGGTTCATGTTGTTTGCGTCGCAGGGTTAACGGCGGCGAGCACTGCTTCTGCCCACTCGAACCAATCTTCGTATTGATCTGTTCTAGGAATAGCTTCGTTTGTAAATACGTCTATGGCGCTCAGGCCGTCTCCCCACTTTTTCCAGTCCGTAAGTGCATTGGGGATCTCAAGCTGCTGAGGCGAGTATAGTTCGCACATTAGACAGGCCCATGACTCAAAGGTATGGTATCTGGGGTCGTAGATCTGGGCTGGGTTAAGAGCCATTAGTATCCTCTCACGTCGCCGAAGTCTGCGGACAACAATAATTTACCCAACTGATAATCACCGCCGGCCTCATCAGATATAAACAACATTCTAAACTCTCGGCGTTGCTCTTTCATATCAATCTTGTGCGTGTTCTGGTCAAATACATATGGGCCTGTTGTCGCATCATCGGCCTGGGCGTATGGCCGGCCAGTAATATATAAGCTAATCTCGCCGCTCATTATAAAGTCTGGCTCAACACGCTCTACCCTTAGCCATTTGTTTATGCCCTCTGCGGAGACCTGCGAAGGCCCGCCCCCGACCCAGCCCAGGTCGCTGGTCTCAAAAGAGCTGCGGATGGCAAGCACGTTCTGGCCGTCAATGTCATCAGTGCCAAACTCGTGCTGATAAATTTTTACTCTGTTTGCCGGAGTGGAGAACGTTAGCGTAACCGAACCGGTTCCGGTTGCGTTTGCTGACATCTCGATACCTTGCGCATAAATAGCAGTGACCGGGATTGAGAACCCGGCGCCAGTGCCGCCTAAATAAGTATTGCTTGCAGATAAAGTGTTGCCTACCACGTAGCCTGCCCCCCTGGCCGTAATAGTAACGCTAGTCACCGCACCGCCAGAGACCGTTATTGAGGCCTGTGCATTAGCCCCACTGCCGCCAGTTAACGGCACGTTCGTGTAGGACGCGTTAACGTAACCAGACCCGCCAGTAATAGACCCTAGCGTCTTAATGTTGCTGGTCGTTATTGCAGAGACAATAGTCCCACTTGGGATATTAGTCCCGGAGATTACTAAACCTATGATAATAGACGTGTTGTAGGTGTCAAGGTATAAAAACTTGCTGCCAGAGACGGTATTAAACGACCCCGTATATGCAACCTCAACCGCCGAGGTGTTCCAGTCTGCTGCAACCGGGTAAGCAAAAACCTGCGAGAAGTAACCGGCAGACCGCCTGGCGCCTAACGCCTCGCCCGCGTCATACCATGTATTCTCTCGGATGTTATAAATAATTGCGTCGGTGCATTCCGTAGCGTCGCCCCTTGGATAGAACCACCAGATCTCGCCATAACGCGGAACCTTGGTGACCCATACTTTTTGACGCTGAGAGTAATTCAAGTTGTCAAAGAAGTAGTTCTGGTTCATCGTGTTAGGGATCTCTTTAACGACACCGTTATAGAGCAGGAATCGGTCAGTTCCGCACCAGTAATACACGCCGTCATACTCGATAGCTGACTGGCTTGAGAGGATGGAGGACTGGCTGCTGATAATGTCATAGCGCCAGTATTGCGGTGGGGTTCCGGTTCCGCCAATGAACGACACCCGGATAACGCTGTCCAAGCTCCAAAACAAGCCCGAGGGAGCGTTAGAGCCGCCTCGAACGGGTAAGCCCTGGACAATCTTACCGGTCGCAACGTTGGTCTCGTTAGCGTCCGCAGAGACCCAGTCCTGGGCATTACCGGCGGAGCAATTTCTAATCAGACCATTGTTTCCGTAAACAAACACGTATGGGTGCAAAGATACCAGGCCACCAGACACCGACACGTTATTGCTGAACGTTGCCGTAACCGTAGCGGAGGCCGTTGCAGCTGCTGAAATTACAACAGACGTCCCAGACACAGATGAGACTGTAGTTCCAGAAGGAATTCCGGCTCCTGTAATTGACTGACCGGCACCAATCAGCGGGTTCGCCGCAGCAAGCGTCACGGTAGTGCTTGTGTTTACCGTGACAACGGAGTCGGTAAAGACTCCAATCTGGCTCATCGTCGTGCCATTAATTCCACCGATTAATACTGGGGTATTAGTTTGACTGTCAATCGAAGTTAAGTTTTGACCTGGGTGAGCGAGCAGCGACTGAATGCCAGATCCTGTAACGTCAAAGAACCCGTCAAACTGCCACATATTTAGGTCTGAGGCCGTAAAGTCAGAGAGCGTAAAGTTAGAGATACCAGCGCCGACGCCGTTATTGTCAATCGTCAGTCTTTGAAGGCCATCGTTGTATCCGCTAAAAATAGCCGTAAAGGCGCCCTGTGGGTTAACCCAAATGCCTCTGGAAGGCCCTGTGATCTGGCCAGATATAACTCTATACCCGCCAATCTTTCTAGGGCGGCCACGCTGAAACCTAACCCACTCACCGTCGGTATAGAATGCCTTGTCAAATGTTGTTCCGTCCCTTTGAATCCCAGAGGACGTGTCAATAGCAAATACTTTTTGAGTCATTAATAAGTTCCCCCGGATACACCAGAGGTAAACGTTCCAGTTCCGGTTATTGTCAGCCCTGTGGCCGTTAACCCAAACCGCTTCGTTGCAGTTATGGAAATTCCAAACTCGCCAGAACCTGGCCGATAGATACCGGTAGAGGTCTCGGACGCGAAGTTCAAGGACGGGGCGCCTGCGGTTCCGTTAACCAGGGACACGTTGGCCGCACCGGCCGTAATTGTAGAAGCATTCAGTAAGTTGACCGAGTCACACAGCAGAATAACTTGCTGACTTGCCGGGACAGTTGCTACCCCACCACTAGCCCCAGTCGTAAAAGTAATCTGATAAGCCGAAGCCCCGCCATTGGTCTGGTTTGTAATGTAATAGATTTGAACCGTTTGCGGCAAAATTATTGTTACGTTGCCAGTTAACGTCCCGGTATACTTTTGAATAACGTTAGAGGCCTCTGAGGAGGTCAGCGTATAAGACCCGGTTGTTACTGGGTAAGTAAGCTGGGTGAAGTTAAACTGCGTGCTCCTGCCTAAACCGACCGTATAGAAGGCAGTGCCGGAGCAGCAAATAAGGCAAGAGTCGGAAGGCTGCAGGCTAATAGAAGCCGCACCGTTAATCAGGCTGCCACCGTTAGGGGTTACGGCAAGGCTGCCGGTTCCGCCGTTACGCAGGATCATGAACCAGTCATTGCCCAGGGTTGCTGCAGTAGTCAGCGTCAAAGTCCCGGCGCCGCTAGTCCAGACATAAGTTGCAGCCCTGTCGGAGGCAAGGGCGGTGTAGTTTGATGAGAATATATTAACGCCATAAGCAACGTTAAGGGAACTGTTGATGGCTTTTAGGCCGTATCCTGCAAGAGTAGCAGCGTCTACGCTAGATGTCCCAACGCCAAAGGCTATAATTCCCCAAACGCCCTCTGCTGTTGAGTTGTCGGTAATGTAGATGTATTGCGCCTCTCCAGGCAAAATGGTTAAAATTGTGTTAATTCCCGCAAAATCCATTACCGTGAAGTCCTCTCCTCCGGTATTACGTATTAGCGCGTCCTGCCCTACTGAAACCTGATTAGCTGGCGGCATCCACAACTCAGAAACCCCCGTTGTTGAAACATCCATAATGCGAGCGGCTACGTCACCGGCTGCGTTTCCGTTAACAGGCCATGCTAGTTGAAGGGTTGTGTTTGCTATCGAAATATCACGATACGAAACGTCTGTTGGTTGGATGACGTTTCCAGTAAATGGGCTTGTATAAGTCATGAATCCCTCACAATTGCTTGGCGGTCTGCAACCCGAATAACGTCCTCGGTCTTCAGAACTTCAATAATATGATCATAGTTGCTTTGCCACATTGGCATGCGCTCGTCATTTTTTAGGAACGGCATAGCCTGCAGCAAAGACCCGTATAGCATGGCCTGAGGCGCATACTCAGTAAACCAATTAGATTGATTTGAGCTGTCCAACGGTTGCACTCTTTGATAGTAAAGCACCTCAAAACTATAAGCTGACGCCGGGGTTGGAGCTACTAACCAGTTGTCGTAGTCGTAGTCACAGTAAAACTTAGGAACGTCTTCCTCGGCCGGCTTTGGCCAGTATTCGCGGAGGTATTCATACTTTCTAAGCAGAACTGGAAACCTTTCTTGGCCTACGGTAACGTTCATAGACACTGTCTTGCGCCACCGGGCTGGCTTAGGGATAATTGCATCACCCTGAACCATTGCGCTGTTAGCGACCGTTAAGTTTCCTAAAAATTTAAGATCCGCAGCAATAATCTGCTCGGCAAGCATAATAAATTGAGGGATCTTTATCAGCGTGGCTGTATCATCCCGCTCTAAATAAGTCGAGATATCATCAACCAGGCTGTCGTAAGTCATCACTGCGGCAACCGTCATACGATCCCCCTGAGATTTCTCAAAATTAAACTCATTTTACGCCTCTTTTAACTCTTTTAAAACAGAGTTTATGTTGGCAATACGTTCGTTCAACCCTATAACTCCGCCGTTAATCTTTTTGGTCATTTCAATGTAGTTCTTAACGTCAGCCTCTACATTGAGGTTACGCTTGTTCCAGAACCATCCCGCAGTCAGAGCCGCGTATTTAGGCTCAGATACTAGGTCAGGATTGTTCACAAGGTCAGCGTCCAAGGCTTTAGCGGCATTTGTGTAGTTGTCCTTACCTGTTAATTGGATAAGCCCTCTGCCACGGTATTTATAGCCCTCGCCTGTCTCCTCTGTGCCGTTACCCATCCTGCCGCCGTATACTCTGTTGGCAATCTTCTGAGGGTTCCTGTCGTAGGGTTTAGCGGATTCAACCGTAGGGAAACGTGAAGGCCAAACAACATGAAGCCTGTCAGCCGAGTAGTTAAGATTCTCTTGAAGGGTTTTAAACTTGCCAGACTCGTGCATACATTGACCAATAAACGCCGCCTGACGTTCTGGGGTGTTCATATTATACTTAGCAAAGACCTCTTCTAGAGGTGCTAACCATTTATCGTCGATACCTAATTTACTAAGACTTTTCACTTTGCCGCCCTTTCATCTTTTGCTTGTGAACCAGAACTACTACCAAAGTAAAAACTTAAAATCATAATCACAGCGCCATCCAAAGTTCCTAAAACTCTGGCTACCAATTCCCGCATAGAAGGGTCAATTACATTAGTCATTAGGAAATACTGCACAAATCCCCACGCCGCAATCACTAATATGGCTAATAGAGGAGGAACTAGGGAGCGGGTGGCTACCTGCATATCTCTAGCGGACTTGCGGTCTTCTACGGCTAATTTAGCGAAGTCTAGACCTAGTTCCTGTGCGCGAGCCTTTAGTTCAATCTCAGCGGTCTTAATGGATGCAATCTGGTCAGCGCTTAACTTGCCCTCAGCAATTGTTTGCTTAACGTCTTTAGGGTCTATACCGATAGCAGAACTGATAGCCTCAATAGCCATCCCTGCTAGTGGGCCACCTAAAGCGGTAGCAATCGTAGGAGCAATTGTCTTTAGCCAATCCATTATTTACTCTCCAAAAATTCATCCAACAAAGCCCGAAACTCATAACTATCCGCAGTTCCTAAAACCGCCGCTTGGTTCTCTTTAATTATCATCAACTGAGACCTGTTACATCCCGAGCCGTTTTTCTTAAGCCAATCTAACGTAAGTCTGTATCTTTGTTCTGGGTTATGTGTAGCCAGTGCTATGTATTTGAAATTTGCAAGACTACACTTACCGTCTGCCCACGCAATGAACAGACAACAAGTTGTTATGGGTATGATTAAAAGCCACTTCATTTCGCCAATTCAGTTGATGCTAGATTAATACGTGTCTTGACTGCTGTTAGGTCTTGCGGTTCCTTCTTGAACCCTACTGCTATGTATCCTGCAAACTCACCGACTGGAGGCGGTATCGAGCCGCGACAAATAAAAGTTGCACCTTGTTTTGATTCCCACTCGCTAGACCTACCAGATACAATTAAAGTATTGCAAGCAACTTCTCCTGCAAGCATTTGAATTACAGCATTATTGCGAGAAGGGTCACCGCTAAAAAGACTAGATACCAACCCATCTAAACTCCTATCTAAACCCTTTTCGCCAAATGCAAACATCGTTACTCTACTGTTAGTAACAAGATTTACTTTATGAACCACTACCGTTGCCGCTTCAAGGTCTTTCTGCATGGATTCTGCTATAGGAATCATGCTATCTCGTTCCTTTAACTGAGGCAGTTTCTCTTGGCTCGTTATGGTATTTAAGATTACCTGCCGTGAATCCCATGCAAAATAACCTAGACCAAACAACGTAACCAATATCACCACTTCGAGCAGTTTAAACGGCGTATCAACCCACTTAACTAAGTCAATTGCCTTGTCTAAATAGCCAGACTCAGTCTTTATTGCGGACTTCCTTGGAGTTCTTTTGGCTCTAGAGTATTTGGTTACGCTCATTTATCAGCCTTATTATCCAATTTATCAAATATTTGCTTCAAAATCTCTTTAATTTCTGCAATGTCAGCCCTGTAATCGTCTTTTACAACGTATTCCTTGGGTATTTCATTGACTTTGTCTTCTAACTTCTGGATTGCCCTTGTCATTGTATTAATAACGTAAATGGTTAAGAAACCAGCAACCGCCACTATTACGTTAAACAGTTGCTGGTTATCCATATTAGTCAGTCCCGCCTGCTTTTTCTGTTTCTTCTACAGGGACGACAACCTGCGGTGAGGCTTGACTTTGAATTTTAGCAATCAAAGGCTGAACCTGAACAAAAGGCTGTTGACCTAATAAATTAAGTATGCCATTTACTTCGTCAATTGAAAGTGACAACGAAATAGTTACTTGGTTTTCCATAAATCCTCTTTATATTAAGTAAGATAAAATGACCACCACTCCACCGCCGATAGTGGCTACGGCATCCATAAGTTCGACACCGTGTGGAGGTGGCAATCCCTGCTTCTGAGCCTTGTAATTGGCAAGCCAATCAGTAAACTCTTTAAGAAACGCTACAGCGGCACACACGCCTAATGAGAGCCAGACGATATGTGTCATGCACATTATAATAGATGTGATGATAGAGCCATAGAAGAAATGCCCTAATTTATCAGCGGGGATAGTTGGGAGGTTCATTTTGCCGCGTCTTGCAAAGGTTTCAAATCTTCATTAGTCCAGAAATCTTTAGCAATCATAATAGACAAATGCTCTTTATTACGCTTCAGACAGTCAGCCCAGTCTTCGGCAGACATACCTTCTGGTTGTCCACCGTTAATTAGGTTCACTGAGTCCATTGCGGCGCTATAGTGCTGTGCAATTTGCTCGGGTGTTAGTTGGTCAATATCCATCTTTATGCTCCTTGGTTAAGTTGAGATTCCAAAGCGTTTACTTTGGCGGTTAATTCCTGAATTGCTTTGATTAAAGGTGATATATACATTTCACGACTGATTGCTTGCACTCCATCAACGCCCTCAACCCATCCTGCAAATGTATCTACCCCCTCTGCATCTAACGCTTCTTTTACTTCCTGTGCTACTAAACCATGAACTACAGTTGCTGTATCTCGTTTATTTTCTTCAGCGTAATACGGATTGCTTGGGTCTAATTCATTATTAGGTTTCCATGTAAATGTTACTGGGCGTAAACGATTAATAAACGACAATCCAAGAGAATCATTTTTAATGTCTTTCTTCATTCTTTCATCTGAAGTTTGAACCCAAGTAGCATTTAAAGTATATGCGCAATATATTTTTCCAAGGTCACTACCTAAAGTTACAATATTTCCACCTGCACCAGCAACATTATACCCAATAGCAATTTCTCTTGAATTTCCTACCGCAGAACCATAAGATTGAAAACCTATATAAACATTTCCAACACCAGTTGTTGTCGCATTTGTTACAGCCCCTGCTTGATAGCCAATAAAAGTATTATTTGCGCCGGTTGTAACTGAGTAGCCAGCCTGATATCCAAGTGCAGAGTTTCCAGATGCGGTGGTGTTGGCTTCAAGTGCAAAACCACCAATTGCAGTATTGTAAGCACCAGTAGAATTTGTGTACAAAGCATTTATACCCATTCCCACATTAGCATCGCCAGTTGTGTTTGAATATAAAGCCTGACATCCAATTCCAGTTGTGTAATTTGCAGTGGTATTTGAACGAACCGCATCTTTACCAAACGCAGAAATTTGTGTCCCTGTTGTATTTAAATACCCTGCCTGATACCCCACAGCCACGTTGTTAGATGCGGTGGTGTTGGAGACGAGTGCGGTATATCCTAGAGCAGTATTGTTGCCGCCTGTAGTGTTCCCGTAAAGCGCTTGTAAACCAACGGCTACGTTACTTGCGCCAGTGCTATTGCTCTGCAAAGAATTTGCACCAACAGAGGTATTTCCTGACCCTGTCGTATTGTTAACTGCCGATATATATCCAACGGCTGTATTAGATGATGCGGTGGTGTTTGCTTGAAGTGCTTGCTGACCAACTGCTACATTATTTGAACCAGTGGTATTTAATGTCAGCGCATTACGCCCAATAGCAGTATTGTTGTCACCAGTGGTATTAGCATTTAAAGCGGCTTGACCAAATGCGGCGTTCTGAGCGCCTGTGGTAGTGTTATACATCGTGCCTTGACCAAAAGCGGAATTGCTACCACCAGTGGTGTTGCTAAGAAGCGCAGTATGACCAACTGCCGTGTTGTTTCCGCCAGTCGTGTTTGCGGCTAGAGCGTAATAACCAAAAGCCGAATTATTATCTGCCGTTGTATTATTAAATAACGCAATACGCCCAAAAGCAGAATTGCTACCACCAGTGGTGTTGGTGTATAAAGCACCTGTACCAAAAGCATTATTATAAGAGCCAGTGGTGTTTGAATGAAGCGCGGCGGAACCAAAGGCTGAATTGTGACTGCCAGTAGTATTTGCTGTTAATGCGGGCGTTCCAAAAGCAGAGTTAGAAGACCCTGTAGTATTTGCAAACAAAGCGGCATTGTAACTACCTGATGCACCACCACCAAACGCAGAGTTAAAGTTGCCGGTTGTGTTGGCATAAAGCGCGTATGCACCAAAAGCATTTACGCCATTAACAGTTGTGTAATAGGCGGCACTTTGACCCACTGCGGTATTTTGAACTGCCGTAACACTGCTTCGTAAAGCAGAAAGACCAATTGCCGTATTTGAGTCACCAGTAGTGGTTGAATAAAGTGCTTGATAACCAACTGCGGCATTGTAATACCCAGTAGTGTTGCTATAAGAGGCTTGATAACCTACTGCCGTGTTACTAGATGCGGTGGTGTTGTTGTAAAGAGAGTCATGACCCATTGACACATTGTTAGAACCAGTGGTTGTGTTTCGTTGTGAATTATTACCCACAGCCACATTGTAATTGCCTGAAGTCAAGAAATTTAAAGTGGAATTACCAACAGCAACATTCTCTGCCCCAGTAACGCCCGCACTGCCAGCCATTGTTAAACGCCCGATAGCGGTATTTATCTGACCAGTGGTAATTCCATAACCTGCGCTGTCACCAATAGCGGTGTTGTATTCACCCGCACCAGTTGCATTAGTAAGCGACTGATAGCCTACTGCTGTATTTTGACCGTTTGTTCCAACATAAGCATTAAGTGCTTGATAACCTAATGCTGAATTCCTATTTGCGGTGGTGTTTGAGTAAAGTGCTGAACGCCCAACAGCAACATTAAAAGCGCCAGTGGTATTAGAGTATGCGGCTTGGTATCCAATTGCGGTATTGCTAGATGCGGTGGTGTTTGAGTAAAGCGCCTGTAAACCGAGAGCCGTGTTATTTGAGCCTGTGGTATTTGCAAACAATGTTTGATAACCGCCAACCGCAGTATTTCCTGTGCCAGTAGTATTGGCACTTAATGCCTGTCTTCCAATAGCAACATTCTCACTACCACTTGTGTTTGACGTTAAAGCATTAATACCGCCAATTGCTACGTTATTTGCCCCTGTGCAAGTTGCGGCTAAGGAACCAGCACCAATTGCTATACAGTAATCACCTGTAGTTACACCAATTCCTGCTTGGTAACCTAATGCCGTAAGATTAATGCCACTGGTTCTGTTGTATCCTGCTTGATAACCTATTGCCGTAGCGGCACTAGCGGCAGTTGTATTTGAATAAAGTGCTTGATAACCTACTGCTGTATTTCCAGTTGAAGTGGTGTTGGATGCAAGAGCCAGCCTACCTACAGCGGTATTTTGAGCGCCAGTAGTGTTTACATATAATGCTCTACCGCCAATGCCTGTGTTGTCTGCGGCAGTAGTATTAGCCGCTAAAGCAGATGACCCAAATGCAGAATTACCATCGCCAGTGCTTGCATAAAGTGCTTGGTAACCAACTGCCGCTAATTGCACTCCAGTTACGTTTGTGTACCCAGCCTGATAACCAACAGCAGTGTTGTTAGCCGCAGTATTTACTTGAAGCGCAGAAAGACCTACTGATGTATTGCCACTAGCGGTAGTTACCGATGAGCCAGATTGAAAGCCAATGGCTATGTTTCCAGAACCTGTTGTGTTTGATGCTAAAGCGCCATCGCCAACTGCCACATTCTGAGCGCCAGTAGTGTTGGATTTCAATGCGCTACCATAATATCCATCAGTGCTACCAACCGCTACGTTACTTGCGCCAGTGGTGTTAGCCGCCAAAGCGCCCGTTCCTAAAACCACATTAGTAGCAACAGCACCCGCACCACGCCCGACTGTTAGACCGTTTATTAACGAGTCAGAATTAACTTGTAAGTAGTTTGCGCCAGAGGCTGTTGTTGTTCCAATTAAAAGTCTGTTTGACGAATCAAGACGCATTAAATTTGCGCTGTTATATTGGAAATCTAAATAAGTTGGCGATGCAGGTGTATATAAATTGAAATAAGCAAAAGCACTATCACCAATAAATAAAGTGTGAGCCGTAGCGTTGCTTGCAAATAACGAACTAGTGCCAATAGCGCTAATTGCTCTGCCAGAACTTGCTACACTGACTGTTGTTCCGTTATAAGTAATATTTGCAGAATCAGTTAAAAGACCGCCTGTAGTTGCATAAGTTAAGCGCCCAGATGTTAAGCCTGAGTCGGTAATGCTTGTAGATGTCAAGCCAGTCAAACCAGTTAATGCGCCTGCGTCACTTAAAATACCAACTGAGTTCTGAATTAGTTTGCCAGTAGTTAAGTCAAACCTAGCCAAGGCATTGTCGGTAGCAGAGGCTGGGCCAACTACATCACCAGAAGCGCCTGCGGAAGAGGCTAATAGTGTGACTGTGCCTGAGTTATTCTTATAGTAAAGTTTACCGTCGGTGATGTTGATTGCTAACTCACCGTTCAAAAGGTTGCCCGAAGTCGGAACAGCCGCCGCAGTGGTGCTGTAGTAGGTTTGGATAGGTGTATAGCCAGATGCACTCATAATAGTTCCTTAGAAAGTTCCGCCAGAAATTCCTGTTGCGGTGATAGTTCCATTAAAAACGGTATTGCCAGAAGAATTAATATATTGCCTTACATTGCCAGCGCCATCTGACAGGACAATATAATTACTTCCAGTTGCTGAAATAGGCGCGGCAGAGCCAGTGTAACTACCAATAATTACGTTATTTGCACCAGTTGTTACATCAGAGCCGCTTAAAAATCCTAGAGCAACATTATTTGAAGAGGTAGCAAGGCGAAGAGCGGAAGTGCCAATTGCTGTATTTTGTAAGCCGGTAGTATTTTGTGATAATGAATTAATTCCATTTGCTACATTATTAGTGCCGGTAGTGTTTTGGTTTAATGAATTCTGGCCAGTAGCTGTATTTTGAATTCCAGTTGTGTTGTTGTTAAGTGCGCCAGCGCCAAGCGCGGTATTATAATTTCCGCTGATGTTTAATGTTAACGCATTGGAACCAATAGCTGTATTGTAATAACCTATGGTGTTTAATTGTAATGAATTGAGACCAACAGCTGTGTTTTCAAAGCCGGTAGTATTTGATTGAAGTGACTGCAAACCAACAGCAACATTAGTCGAGACACCTCCTGCACCTAACCCTACCGTTATACTGTTGATTGTTCCGGTAGTAGTCAGCGTTGTAAATGCACCAGTATTTGGAGTTGTAGCACCTACTGTTCCATTAATATTTATGGATGCGGTTCCAGTTAAATTGGTAACAGTTCCACTGCTTGGAGTGCCTAACACCCCACCGTTAACAACGAAAGCCCCCGCAGAACCTACCGCAACCCCCAAAGCAGTTGCTACGTTAGTTCCTAGTCCTGTAATTGAACCTACAGCAGGGGTGATTGTTGTGTTGCCTGCTAGAGTCATTTGACCCTGTGCATTTACAGAGAATGTCCCTACCTGAGTCGCCGAACCGTAAGAACCAGACGTTACAGCAGTATTTGCGATATTAAACGTGGTCGCAGGGGATAGCGTTAGTCCAGTTCCTGCCGAGTAAGTAATCGGTGCGTTGAATTGCAGGAATACTAAAGCAGTAGTCCCAACTGTGATAGGTAGCGGTGTCTGCTGAACCCAAGCCGTTGAAGCCAATGTATTGCCATACAGCACGAGCATATAGTCGCCTGCGTCAATCTCATTGCTTCCAGTTCCAGAGGTGTCATAGTCTGTGGCGCGAGTAAGTATATAAGGCAACAACGACGTTCCTGCCTGCGTAACGGTATACACGCCATTATTAGCGCCAGTTACTTCATTCTTAACTAAGATTCTTTGTGTAGCGGCAACTGCTACGCCGTCTACAGATAATGCCCCGTTAGCAGAAGCGGTAAGAGTAGCACCTACTCCACTTGCTCCGTTGTTATAAACATTGGCAGGAAGTGCGGCTGTGGTCGCGTAATAGACTGGCTGATGGTAGTTTAGACCTGAAGCAATTCCATCAGCGTAGTCTTTATTAACAATATCC
>Ga0209296_1001057_pt1 | contig 22096 bp, 32 predicted proteins | sample S_130206_EF_Meta_FD_187319 | JGI IMG/M metagenome (GOLD analysis project Ga0209296, IMG submission 187319) | Freshwater microbial communities from Lake Simoncouche, Canada to study carbon cycling - S_130206_EF_MetaG (SPAdes) (version 2) | ecosystem: Environmental > Aquatic > Freshwater > Lake ...
GAATATACAAAACGTGCTGAAATTAGAAATCTAAGTTAAAATTAGATACTGACTACTTTTAGCGGAGGAAAAGGCGATTCGTTACCGCCCTGTCAGTATCTTCCAGTAACGCTTCCACCAATAACGAGGTGCGATATGAAAAAGACTCATGGTCAAAGCGGAAACGCTAAAAAAAGAACTAAAGCCTATAAAGCATGGGCAAATATGAAAGACAGATGCGTTAACACTAAGTCATTTAAATATAAATACTATGGTGGTAAAGGCGTAAAGGTGTCTGATGAGTGGCAGTCTTTTGAGAATTTTTATAGAGATATGGGTGATGTTCCTGACAAAATGAGTTTAGACAGAATTGACACTAATGGAAATTATGAGAAGTCAAACTGTAGATGGGCGACAGTAATGGAACAAGCTGCAAACAAAACAAATAATATGTTTTTGGATATAGGAATTGAAAAAATCCATCTAATGGAAGCCTCAAGACGCTATCCAATAAAAATGCAAACCATTTGGGCTAGAGTTAAGAAGTATGGATGGACTGATCGGCAAGCAGTTGGTTTAGATCCAAGGCCAAACAACAAAATTAGGGCAACCCAATGAACAACAAGCTGAACAATAAGGAAAGATTCCACCTAGCAAGGGTGAAGATGCTTCCCTGTTCAGTATGTGATAAGTCAGGACCTTCTGAAGCCCACCATTACAAACAAGGTCTGCAATATACTTGTATAGCATTATGTCAAGACTGCCATACTAATTCATTATTAGGTTGGCATGGACAAAAAAGAATGTGGCATATAAAGAAAATGGATGAGATTGACGCACTTAATAATACGATTAAACGATTATTAGATACCCCGTCCGAAAATAATAATGCTTTCTAATTTCAAAAGTTTCAAAAACTTTGAACTTCTAAAAATTGGTTAAATTGGGTTTCTAAAAAGTAAATGCCACTTTTTTGTAAAATCACCCAAAATCAGGGTTTACCCGTAGTTTTTTGTTTGTGAGTACTCACTTCGCAAAATACTGTAAGTGAGCGCCCACTTCGCAAAATGATAAAACATCGCATGAGACACAGTTTTAAAATACCCCTAGAATGCCACAAAACCCGTTGTAAGCGCTTTTTTTGCCTAGGGTATAGCTACTATGCTTCGAACCATGAAAACCGATTCTAGGCGCTTTAAGCCAATTTGCATGATGTGAGCGCTCACTTACAAAACACTTTCAAAAAAACCCGCATATTGCAGCGGGAATTTTGGAAAATGCTTTTTAAATGCTATCGATCAAAAGCCAGAATTCCTCGATATAGCAGCATTTTTGCATTTTGGGATCGTGCAAAGCATGGCAAAAAATCATTCCAGCAACTATACAATCGATTTCCATTAAGGTTTCATTTTCGCTTGTAATAACACCTACAGCGCCCGTTTTCATGCTTTCCCCTTAATGCAAAGCATATGAAACCACATTATCGCTCCAGCATTCCCGACAATCTAAGCAAGCCCCGTTCTGTTTTGGGGCTTTGCATGGTGAACCTATAGGGGTTTTTGTGTGGACATTTGATGCTGTTATGCCTGGCACATTTTGCAAGCTTGCGGGTATTTGTACGGGCTTATCGGGGTACATGGCCGACAATCTGACAATCAAATTTTTGGGGATGCTGTTTTTCCCATGCTTTGCAACATAAGATTTTATAAACCCGTATTCCCTAGTTGGGAGCCAATGCATTGTGCTGGGTGTTGCAGCGCATACAGCGACAATTTTTTCTAGGTGTTCAAGGTTTTGTAGATCTCCGCTATCGTGCCAGCGAAAATAGGGATCTTTTCCAATATGGGATACCATACCCGACACCCAAAATTCTCCCGTAATGCTATCTAAGCGGGAAAATTGTGCGGGTTTAATATTGTTTTCATACATTCGATAGAACCCGTTATTTGCATAACACTTAGAGCATATAGAACCCTCGATTTTGGACATTTTGAACCCAGTAACGCAAGCTTCAGTAGGTAAACTGTAGCTTTTACATGGCATTTTTGACGTTGACGTTAAAGATCCGCAAGCTATTGCAGCCTGGGTTTTTGTCATTAGGATAATTGGAATAATTTTCATGTAACACCTATTTAAAAAAAAAAGAGAATTTTAGATTGTGCAGCACCCACAGCATGGTGCATCGATACAGCGGCCTTTTTTATTCCGATAGAACGTATTCGGGCCGTTTTCACCAAAAAAGGTTATAGAGTCGGAATCGGGTTCCAATACAGCCTTTTTTGTAGCTGTATCGAATAAGATCCAATCCCCGACATTTATCACAGCCTGGGATTGTGAACACCTAGAACGGAATTTTGAGCGCATTTTTTTAAGCATGATGCGCCTTTTTTATAATGCATTCCGAGGATATATAGCGGAATTCTGGGTTTTCTCGAACCCAAGCTTTAGCCCGTGATTTGCTATCAAAACGGGTAAAAAATCCCTGTTTCTCGTCATAAGCTACTATCCAACCAAATTGATTAAATTGTAATTTCATGGTTTACCCCTTATTTAACTAAAACGTCAAAATATGCCAACATGAGAGCCAGCGCAGCGCAAAAAAGAACTATTCCGAAAAGTGATTGAAAGATGATAGATTTCATTTGACTAGATCCAGGGTATTTTGTGAGTTGAAGCAAGTTATATCGAACCCTAGGGACTGAATATCTTTAAGGGCTTGCGATGATAGGGTTTTGGTTCCCGCTATACGGGCGAATAACTTTGCAGCTTGACACGCTGGATAGGCAACTGTATTGCCATATTGTGAGCGGATCTCAATAGTTATGGTTTTCATGCTTTGCCCCTTAAGCGATGAATTCAGGGTTAGAAGTAACGCCATGCGCTACAGCTACAGCCATGATTTCATTCTGGGACTTGCTAGATCTAGCGGAGCGGATAAGGCTAGATAAAGCCCTAGCGAGATAGTCCTTACCTAAGCCAGCCTCGCTGTACTGTACGGACTTTGCAACTTCTTTAGATTCTGATTTTGTCATTGTGAACACCTGTTAAACCCCTAGTTCCGCTGGGTCGGTGAAACAATAATAGCAACATAAAAGAAAAAAACACTAGGTACAAACCCTAAGTTTAGATACTTTAAACCCTTACGTATAAACCCTAATGCGCTTTGATTGTGTAGCTACAATTGGGAAAAGAAAAGAAGGGGAAACCCAATACAAGGGATGCCATTGTGCATAGGGATAGATAAGGGGATATAGAAGGATACATAAGGGGAAAGGATAAGGTAAGCATTGATAGACCTAAAGATAAGATAAACCTAAAAGAACTTTTCACACGCCGACAATCACAAACTTAATACGCAAGTGAGACGCTAGATCTTAATGAGAATCATTCGCATTTAGAAGTAAGTGAGCGCTCACTAACCAGGCTAAGTTAGTTGGCACTCACTAACATTTGGCGAAGTGAGGACTCACTAACGTAGGGTTTACCCCCCCCTTGTGTAAAAGTGAGGGGGTGCTGTGGCAGGGGACATAAACACATATCAATCTACAGCTCATCCCATAAACACACATCGCCATAACATTTAAAGCTAAGACCCCCTACCCCTCCCCCCACAAAGAAAGAGACATCCTCAAAAATTTTTTGTTATAGTATGGTTTTGAATCTGTGGACACGAAATGAAGATAAAGATCTACACGAACACCTCTGAGAAGATAAAAGAGTTATCTGAAATAACGTCAGAGAATCAACAGGGATATGCCAAGAAGCATGGTTATGAGTGGGGCAGTTGTTACTTTGACTACTCTAGGTTTAATGAGACAGTACTGGACAGCATAAGGGACATCAGGGAGCAGTTAGCCCAAGTAGATGTTCTGATGACAGTAGGAGCTGATGTGATGTTTACCAACTGGAAGATTAAGGTTGAGGACATTCTGGTTGACAAGGACTGTGTGGTTATTGCGAGGGAGAGGACGGGGTGGTGGCCTGTTAATAATGATGTGATGTTGTATGTGAATCGTCCTGAGACATTTAGGGTGATAGACCAGATGATTGAGGACTATGATATATGGAAGCAGTATGTCTGGAGGACTCAGCAACATATCTGGAATATGAAGCAAGAGCTAGATTGGGCTGATAAGGCTATTCGGATTGTTGAGGCCGAGGTGATGAACCAGAGCATGAAGAAGTGGCAGATTGGGGAGTTTATTGTCCACTTCTATGGAATGCCGATAGAGGAGAAGATTAAGAATGCCTATGCAATGGCTGCTTTGTTTCCCGATGGGATGCCCGTGTTTAAGATAAACAATGAAGGCCCATTACCGAATGTTGTTGAATAAGGAGTAGATATGGCTGGTTTTCCAATGAGAAGAGCGTTAGAGAAGAAGATTGAAGAACTTGGAGGGATAGAGTTCGTTACCGCACATATAAGTCAGGGAATGACCATTGGGAGGTTGGCTGAGTTCATTGAATGCTCCAGACCCATGCTTTCTTTCTGGATTAACCATACTGATGAGCGTAGAGATGCGGTACTCGCCGCCCGTAAGCTAAAGGCTGAGAAACTGGCTGAAGAGGCTCTTGATATTGCTGACCAAGCAGATGAGACATCAAACTCAGGAGTTAACAAAGCTAGACTCCAAGTCGATACCCGTAAGTGGATGGCCTCCAAGCTTGACCCTGAGAACTACGGAGACACCTCTAAAACCCAAGTCAATATCTCTTTAGGTGATCTACACCTCCAAGCCCTAAAGCATATGGGTAAGGCTGAAGTGGTTACATTGGAAAACAATGAATAACCCATTTATTGAGTTTATTACACTCTATAGGGGTGATCCTAACAAGTTTGTTAAAGAAGTCCTTGGGGTAGAGCCTGATGAGTGGCAACAAGACTTTCTTAACGCTGTGGCATCTGGTGAGCGAAAGATTAGTATTCGCTCTGGTCACGGAGTAGGTAAGTCCACAACGGCATCATGGGCAATGCTATGGTTCCTGTTGACTAGGTATCCGGTCAAAGTCGTGGTGACTGCCCCTACTTCTGCACAACTTTATGATGCTTTGTTTGCCGAGCTTAAAAGGTGGGTCAAAGAATTACCCCAACCTATCCAAGACTTACTCGATGTTAAACAAGAAAGGATAGAACTAAAGGCTTCCGCTACCGAGGCTTTTATCTCTGCTCGAACCAGTAGGGCTGAACAACCTGAAGCTTTACAAGGCGTCCACTCTGAAAACGTAATGTTGGTTGCGGATGAGGCTTCTGGTGTTCCAGAGGCGGTGTTCGAGGCTGCCGCAGGTTCTATGTCAGGCCATAATGCTTTGACCATCCTACTTGGCAATCCAGTACGTAGTTCTGGTTTCTTCTTTGACACGCATAATCGACTCAAAGACGAATGGTGGACAAAGAGAGTATCCTGTATTGACTCTACTAGAGTAAGTAAAGAGTACGTTGAGGACATGAAATCCCGCTATGGCGAGGAAAGTAATGCCTATCGGATCAGGGTTCTGGGTGAGTTTCCAAGGAGCGATGATGACACGATTATTCCTATGGAGTTGCTTGAGTCTGCTAAACACAGGGATACAAGAGCTTATGAAGATGCTCCGATCATTTGGGGATTGGATGTGGCACGTTTTGGGTCCGATTCATCTGTTCTATGTAAACGTCAGTCTAATGTTGTACACACTCTTGAGAGGTGGAGGAATCTGGACCTGATGCAATTGACAGGTGCAGTAGTTGCCCAATACGAAGCCTGTGACCACAAGAGTAGACCCACAGAGATTCTGGTTGACTCTATCGGCCTTGGAGCTGGTGTTGTTGACCGACTAAGAGAACTAAAACTTCCTTGTCGTGGGATTAATGTGTCCGAAAGTCCCGCTATGGGTGGCACTTATCTGAACCTGAGAGCAGAACTCTGGCACAAAACCAAGGCTTGGCTAGAGAAACGGGACTGCAAGATACCCAACAATGAGGATTTCATTGCTGAACTGGCGACAGTTAGGTACACCTTTACATCTAACGGCAAGATAAAAATAGAATCTAAAGACGATATTCGCAGACGGGGATTGAAATCTCCCGACATGGCTGATGCTTTTGTCTTGACATTTGCCTCAGATGCCGCCACCATCTCATGGGGGTCTAACCTGTCTTGGGGTAAACCGATTAAAAGGTTGATCCGAGGCTTGGTCTGATTGCCGTTGCCATTTTGAGCCACCCTAAACAAGTGGCTCTTTTTTTTATTAACACAGTATGGTAGTATTACGCAACCTATATTGGAGATTCCTATGAAAATGGATGAAGCCGCCAAGAAAATTGGCAAGGTAATGGGCGAATATAAGCGAGGCAAGCTCAAGTCTTCCTCTGGTGACAAGGTTAAATCCCGTGACCAAGCTATCGCTATAGCAATGAGCGAAGCCAATATGCCCAAACGTGGAATGCGTACTGCAACTAATCGGAGCAAGAAATGAAGTCCGGACTTTATGCCAACATCAATGCCAAACAAGAACGTATTAAGGCTGGCTCTAAAGAGAAGATGCGAAAGCCTGGCTCGAAGGGTGCGCCAACTGATAAGGCGTTTAAACAAGCGGCTAAGACTGCAAAGAAAAAATGAGTGCAGCGTGGACTAGAAAAGAATGGCAAAACCCAAAAGGTGGGTTAAATGCCAAAGGTCGTGCAAGTTTAAAAGCACAAGGCCAAGACATTAAAGCTCCCGTCAAGTCTGGTGACAACCCACGTAGAGCTAGTTTCCTTGCGAGGATGGCGGGAAACGATGGTCCTGAGTATAAAGATGGAAAACCAACCAGATTGCTACTAAGTCTCAATGCTTGGGGTGCAAGCAGTAAAGCAGATGCTAGAGCAAAAGCTAAAGCTATATCAGCTAGGAATAAAAAATGAACTGCCCTATTGCTACTTATGACATCAAGGTCAACTTAAAAGCCCGTGATTGGGCATTTAAGAATGTTGGTTATGGTCCTGCTAACCCCGAAGAAGATAACATTGATTTTTGGATGAAACGTGCAGATGAGTGGCAAACTCCTGTTGAAGAAGCCCAGACCATGCGTTGTGGTAACTGTGCCGCCTTTATCCAAACCCCTGAGATGCTCGACTGTATCCTAAAAGGTATAGATGAAGAGACTGATGGCTACGCCAAAGATGTCCAAGGTGCGGCTAATCTTGGCTACTGTGAACTCTTTGATTTTAAGTGTGCGGGTAATCGTACCTGTTCAGCATGGCTATCTGGTGGCCCTATTATTAAGAAGATGACCAAGAGTCAATCTAATATGTTGATGATGGCTAAGACTGAATACAACATGGACAATGGAGAAGAATAATGGGTGATTTTTTTGCTGCGTTATTGGAATCTTTAAAAGGTGGATCATCCCAAGTAGGGGGGATGGCTTCTTATGGAGAAATGGTTCCTCCTACTGCTATAGAAAATCTAGGAAGTACTATTGGTGGAATGGGTAATCAAGCTATTGCTCCTGTTATGGATGCTTATAAGACTTTTACAAATCCAAACGCCACATCCGGTGATATGTTATCTGGTGCATACAAGTATGCTTTCAACCCAAAAACCAGAGAAGATGAAATGATGTCTGCTCCACAAATGCGTATGGGTGGTGGTATGGCAAATAACTATGTTGGTGGCATTCCATCTTTACTCCAAGGTTATGGTAATGCGTCTCAAGGAATTCTGCCCTATATTAGTGGCCGATAAGGACTAAAAATGAAACAAGATAACCCAATGTTGATGGCAGAAACCATGCAAGGTGAGATGCAAGATGATGAGGTAATGTCAGAGGAAGAACTTCAAGGCGTTATCGCTGCTGAGATTACAGACGCCATTTCTTACATTGATGATGACATTGGTGGCAATCGTGCATTGGCTACTGAATACTATTACGGACAAGCCTTTGGTGATGAAGAAGAAGGCCGTTCACAAGTGGTATCAATGGACGTACGTGATACTGTACAAGGTATTCTTCCTAGCCTGATGCGTATTTTCTTTGGCCCAGAGCGTGTGGTTGAGTTTGCCCCACAAGGACCAGAAGATGTTCAATCTGCTGAACAAGCTACAGACTATGTAGACTTTATTTTTAAGCGTGATAACCCAGGCTTTAAGATTCTCCACTCAGCATTTAAAGATGCTTTGGTTCGCAAATGCGGAATTATTAAGTACTGGTGGGATGAGTCTGTTGAGGTTAAAGCAGAGTCATTCTCTATGCTTGACGAGCAGACAATGATGTTCTTGACACAAGATCCAGACATTGAGATTTCTGCGGTGCGTGAATACCCAATACCTGGCATGGCAGAACAGAATGCCGCCCAAGGAATAATGACTCCACCTCCAATGATGTATGACGTGGAAATCAAGCGCAGAATCAAATCTGGTAAGGTAAAGATTGAGGCATTACCTCCTGAGGAATTCCTGATTGACCGCAGAGCAAAGTCCATTGAAGAGGCTACTTTTGTAGGCCACAGGACTATGAAGACTGTTTCCGATCTGGTCGCTATGGGTTATGACTACGATGAAATGGTTGAAGTTGCTGGTAATGGCAATGACTTTGACAACAATCAAGAGTACACATCTCGCAATCCGTTTGCTGTTATCAGTACTGCAAACAATGGTGATCCATCAAGCAAGAGTGTTCTATACATTGAAGGCTACTTAAAGGTAGACTTTGATGGAGATGGCATTGCTGAGATGCGCAGGATTTGCACAGTAGGTACTGGCAGTAAAGTAATCCGCAATGAGATTGTTGACGGAAGACAGTTTGCTGACTTTTGCCCAGATCCAGAGCCACATACTTTCTTTGGTATGTGTCCCGCAGATGTGGTCATGGATATTCAGCGTATCAAGTCCAATGTCCAACGTGGTATCTTAGACTCTTTGGCTCAGTCCATTCACCCCCGTACAGCCATCGTAGAGGGACAAGCCAACATGGAAGACGTCCTTAATACAGAAGTTGGTGCTGTTATTCGGATGAGAGCGCCAGGCATGGTTCAGCCGTTTACTACCCCTTTTGTTGGTCAGGCCGCATTCCCAATGCTTGACTACTTGGATGACATTAAACAGACCCGTACAGGCATTTCTAAAGCCGCCTCTGGCTTGGATGCAGATGCGTTGCAAAGCACTACCAAAGCCGCAGTATCAGCGACTGTTAATGCTGCACATCAGCATATTGAGATGATCGCCCGTATCTTTGCGGAAACTGGTTTACGTAAGTTGTTTACTGGCGTATTGAAACTTGTTATTGAGAATCAAGATAAAGCCAGAATGATTCGTTTGCGTAATACATTTGTGCCTATTGACCCCCGTTCATGGGATGCAAATATGGACGTAATTGTTAATGTAGGCGTAGGTGATGGCACTATTGAAGACAGAATTAATATCTTGAATCAAGTGGCTATGCGTCAAGAAATGCTTATTAAAGAAACTGGAGTTAATAATCCTGTTGTTTCTTTACCACAGTATACAAACACATTGACTAAGATGCTTCAGTTGGCAGGTATTAGAGATTCTCAGAATTACTTTAACCAGTTGCCTGTTGATTTTAAATTGCCAGAGCCACCTCCTCCAAAGCCAACTCCAGAGGAGATGTTGGCTCAAGTACAAGTTCAATCTATTCAAGCAGATATTCAAAAGAAAGCCGCAGAATTGCAATTAGAGCGTGAGAAAACCATGTTAATGGATGATCGTGAACGAGATCGTATTGAGCAAGATGGTATTTTGCGTAGATATGAGCTAGAATTGAAATATGGTGTACAAATTCAAAGTGCTGAAATAAATGCCGCAATGAATAAAGACCGAGAATTAATCCGTCAACAAGCTGCAATGAGCCAAGTACCTCAACAGCCCCAACCAATGATGTAAATGGACGATCTAGAAATTAACCTCGCAAGAGGAGATAGAGCTAAGTTACTTCTTGAGGATGAACTCCTTAATGAGATGCTTAAAAGAGTTGAAGATGATTGTTATCGTGAGATTCGTTCTTCCAAGTTAATGGAAGGACCTATAAGAGAGCAAGCTTATTTGCTTCTTACCTCAATTGACATTCTGAGATCAAAACTACGCTCTGTTATGGATACAGGCAAGATGGCAGAAGTTGCCCTTGCTCGAAGACGGGGAAGACCCCCGAACAAATGATTGTTAAACTAAGAGGTAAATATGTCCGATAACGCAAATGCAGTCGGTTCGATTACAGTAAACCAAGCAGCGCAAAGCTTTGCTACTATGCTAGACGCCCAAGAGGGTGTTGACACTAGTGCAGAGGCGCAACCAGAGGAGGGGCAACCCGAACCTGAGTCTGAGGAAGTGGAATCTGAGGAACCGCAAGAAGAATCAGAAGAACCTTCCGAGGTAGTAGAGGCTGAAGAAGAGGAAGCTGAAGAAGAAGCTCCAAGGGATGAGAAGTTTGTTGTCAAAGTTGATGGCAAAGAAATCGAAGTCCCGAAGGAAGAACTGATCCGAGGCTACCAACGTGAAGCTGACTACACACGGAAAACGCAGAAACTAGCAGAAGAGCGCAAATTAGTCGAGTCTGAGTTTCAGCAAGTACGTGGAGAGCGTGAACAATACTCTCAGATATTAGGACAATTACAGCAAAAACTGCAAGAGTATGAGCCGCAAGAGCCTGATTGGAACCGATTAGAAGTTGAAGACCCAACTGAATATGCCCGTCAATGGACATCACATCAGCGTAGGCAACAACAGAGATATGCGGTGCAAGCAGAGCAAGAGCGCCTTAACCAAATGCGTCAAGCTGAACTACAAAAGACTATGCAACAAGTCATGGCTACCGAGGTGTCTCGGTTGAAAGAGAAAATTCCAGAATGGAGTTCTCCTGAAAAAGCCAAGGAAGAAGGTAAGGCTTTAATGGAATATGGTCAGAATTTAGGCTTTTCCGAGCAGGAACTGAATACGATTACAGACTCACGGGCATTATTGGCGCTTCACAAAGCGTGGAAGTATGACCAGATGATGAGTAAGCGTCCAGAATTCCAAGCAAAGATTAAAAAAGCCCCAAGGATGGTCACTCCTGGTTCAGCAGGTAGCGTGAGTTCTAAGTCGAGTGATATAAATAACGCAAAAAAGCGTCTTGCACAAACTGGAAGCGTCAGAGATGCCGCATCCCTTTTCGAGAAATTTATTTAAGGAATTATCATGGCTGCTATTACCAACACATACACCCGCTTTGATGCGAAGGGTGTTCGGGAAGATCTTTCAAATGTTATCTATCAGATTTCACCAGAAGAAACTCCATTTATGTCAAACATTGGACGTGAAAACGTATCCAATACTTTCTTTGAGTGGCAAACAGATGACCTCGCTGCTGCTATCACAACTAATGCACAGATCGAGGGTGATGACATCACTACTTTTACTGCTGCAACTGCTACAGTTCGTTTGGGTAACTACACTCAGATCAGCCGTAAAGATGTAATCATTTCTGGTACTTTGGAATCTGTTGATAAAGCAGGTCGTCGTTCAGAATTGAGCTATCAAATGGCTAAAAAATCTGCGGAAATTAAGCGTGATATGTGTTCCACAATGTTGGCTAACCAAGCCGCTACTGCTGGTTCCACATCTGCTGCCCGTAAAACTGGTGCATTGTTGGCCTTCTTGAAGACCAATACAAACGAAGGTACTGGTGGTGGTGATCCTTCATACACTACTATCCCTGATGCTGGTCGTACAGACGCTACAGCAGGTAACTTGCGTTCATTCAGCGAGACATTGCTGAAAGACGTAATCCAGAAGGTTTGGACAGAAGGTGGCAATCCATCTATCGTTATGGCTGGTCCTGTTAACAAACAGAACTTGTCTAAGATGGCTGGTATTGCTTCTGCTCGTTTCAATGTTAATGGCGGTGCAAAACCCGCAACTATCATTGGCGCTGCAGATATTTATGTCTCCGATTTCGGAAACGTGAGTATTGTTCCCAACAGATTCCAACGTGAACGTGATGTTTTTGTGCTTGATCCTGAGTACGCATCAGTTGCTTATCTGCGCCCCTTCCAGACAGTTGAACTGGCTAAGACAGGTGATGCCGAGAAGCGTATGCTCTTGTGTGAGTGGGGCTTGAAAATCAAAAACGAAAAAGCTCATGGCGCTGTTTACGATCTGAACAGCACAATTCAGTAAAACTGACTAAAAGGGGTGGGCTAATTACCCACCCTTTTTTTATCTATGACTACAAAACTATTTGACTTTGATCCCCTTACTGGTGTTCGTAAGATGTGGCATTACGATGCCGAAAAAGACGAAGCCACTATTGAGACAATTATTGATGCCTCACAAGTTGTTGCAGACAATAAAGAAAGATTTAATTCATTTGATGAAAAGGCTAATTGGAAGGGCGAAATGCACCATGTTGCATCCATTCCAATGGCATTGTTTTATCAGATGAAGGCTGAAGGCAAATTAGAAGACCAAGCTTATATGAAGCGTTGGTTGAATAACCCTGATAATCGTGCATTTCGCACAAGACCTGGAGAAGTTTAATGGATAGTAAGACCATTGGAATTTTGGTTCCAACACGGGATTTTGTTAATTCGGGATTTGCCTTTGATTTGGCTAGGTTAGTTGGATTTACTGTAGGTACAACAAACCACAAAGTAGTGATCTACACTAGCTCTGGAACATTGTTGTCAGCACAACGTCAGGATTTGGCTAGGGACTCTGTTAAGGCAGGATGTACCCATACCCTATGGTTAGATAGTGATATGAGGTTTCCGAAAGACTCAATCATTCGCTTGTTAAAACATGATACGGGTATTGTTTGTGGAAACTATGCCAAGCGTAGATTCCCTACAGAGCCAATTGCGGTGAAAAAAAATACCCCAGATATGGATGCTTTATTTATTAATCGGGTATATACTGAGGACGAATCAACAGGACTTGTTGAAGTAGACTACTGCGGAATGGGTGTAATGCTTGTTAAATCCGAAGTCTACAAATCTATGGAATATCCTTGGTTTGCTATCCCTTGGGTTCCCGCTGCGGAAGACTACGTTGGTGAAGATGTGTGGTTTTGCCGTAGAGCCGCCCAAAATGGGCATAAAACGTATGTTGACCAAGATCTATCAAAACAGATCCTCCATATTGGCACATTTGAATACAAACATGAGCATACACTAGCGTGTAGGGATGTAGAAAATGGCACTTGATACATTTAGTGGGTTGAAGACTACCATAGCGGATTATCTGAACCGAGATGATCTTACGTCTGTCATTCCATCATTTATCACTTTAGCTGAAGCAAAGTTTAATCGTAAGTTGCGTGTAAGACAGATGGTCAAAAGGGCTACGGCTACTTTGGATACGCAATACTTTGCTTTTCCATCTGATTTCTTACAAGCCAAAGAATTTCAACTGAATACAAATCCAATTACTTATCTACAGTATGTAACGCAGAACCAAGGTGATTATGGATCTGCAAATAACTATATTGCTACTGGTAGACCTCAGTTTTATACAATTATTGGCACTCAGATAGAGGTTATTCCAACCCCTGATACTGGTTATACAGGTGAACTTACATATTATGGTAAGATTACTGCGCTGAGTGATTCAAACACAAGCAACTGGCTTCTGGCCTATGCCCCAGACTTGTATTTATATGGTGCGCTTTTAGAGGCAACACCATATTTAAAAGATGATGATCGTCTTGCCGTTTGGAGTACGTTATATGCGAACTCTTTGGGCGACATTGAAATAGCAGATCAAAGGGCGTCTGTTGCTTCAACTCCGATTGTTCGTGCCCGATCTTTGGGGTGATATATGGCAGGTTCATTTACAGACTATCTTGAAGACAAGATTCTAAAGCACGTATTTACGAATACTGCTTATACATCTCCTACAACAGTTTATGTTGGGCTGTTTACTGCCGCACCTACTGATACTGGTGGCGGTACAGAAGTATCTGGTAGTGGGTATGCACGTAAGTCTGCGGCTTTCACAGTAAGTGGTACTGGAACATTAGCAACTAATACGTCTGCTATTGAGTTTGATGCCGCTACTGGCAGTTGGGGAACGATTGTTGCCATTGCAGTTTTTGATGCTTTGACAACAGGCAATATGCTTGCTTGGGCAGATCTGACAACAAGCAAATCCATTGCAACTGGTGACGTTTTACGCATCCCTGCTGGTGATCTTGACATTACGTTGAGTTAATCATGGCATTAGTTCTTGCAGATCGTGTCAAGGAGACTACGACTACGACAGGAACGGGTACTCTTACTCTTGCTGGCGCATCTACTGGTTTCCAAGCATTCTCAGTAATTGGGGATGGCAATACTACTTACTACGCAATTTCATCTAGTAGTGGAAGTCAATGGGAAGTCGGAATTGGCACATACACACTTTCTGGTACAACATTAGCCAGAACAACAATTCTTGCATCATCAAATAGTGGATCTGCTGTTACTTTGTCAGCAGGGACTAAAGATGTGTTTGTTACATATCCATCATTAGTAAGTTCTGCTAGTCCTGTAATGATGCAAGCTAATACTGTTACTCAAAATATGACAATTTATGCGGGAACAAATGGATTTTCTGTTGGTCCTGTTACTGTTGTTTCAGGTAAGTCTGTAACAGTAACATCTGGTCAAAGGTGGGTAGTTATATGAGCGAAATTCGTGCAGGAACGACAAGCACCACAGCATTGGTGCAAACTGCTGATACAACTGGAAATATCACGCTTACACCTGATTCTGGAGTAGTTACTCTTAGTTCTACTGGTGCTTTAACTGTACCTAAAGGAACAACGGCTCAACGGCCTAGTTCTCCAGTAGCGGGAATGACACGCTTTAATACATCAAGATCAAATTTAGAAATTTATAACGGAACTATTTGGCAAGCGTTTACAGTAACGGCTGCTGATACATATTCAGCAAGTTATCTAATTGTTGCTGGTGGAGGCGGCGGCGGTGCGGCTGGTGGTGGTGCTGGTGGATTACTTTCAGGATCAAGCAATTTATCTATAGGAACAACATATTCATTCACAATAGGTGCGGGTGGAACTGGAAATCCATCATCAGGCAATGCCGCTACCAATGGAACTGATAGCACAGGATTATCACTTACTGCTGTTGGTGGTGGCTATGGAAGTACGCAAAACACAAATAATGGCAATGGTGGTTCTGGTGGTGGTGGTTGGGCATCTGGTGGTTCATCAAAAGCTGGAGGTACTGGAACATCTGGGCAAGGTTATGCAGGAGGTTCTGGTACTGGTGATGGCGGTGGTGGCGGTGGCGGTGCGGGCGCAGTAGGTGGTAATGGCGCTAGCGGCACAAGTGGTGCGGGCGGTGTTGGGGTAGTAACAACTTTAATCACAACAACACAAGCAACATCTGCAAGTGTTGGTCAAGTTGTTAGCAGTAGCGTTTATTTTGCTGGTGGCGGTGGCGCTGGCTACCCAGGTGCGGCTGGTGGCTCTGGCGGTGGTGGTACTGGAAGAACAGGCGGCACACAAGGTGATGCTGGAACTACCAATAGTGGTGGCGGTGGTGGGGGTGGACAAAGTTGGTATGGTGGAAATGGCGGTTCTGGATGTGTGATTATTTCTGTTCCAACGGCTAATTATTCAAGTACAACAACCGGCTCACCAACTGTGGTTACTAACGGATCAAACACAGTAATGATATTTAAATCTGCTGGTTCATACACCGCATAAGGCAAACCAATGGCATCAACAGTTAACTCAGACAATGGAACAGTATCAGGAAGTGCTGGTCTAAAGACGGCGGCTGATTCGTCTGGTGTTCTTGCGCTTCAAACAAACGGCACAACTGCGGTCACGATTGGCACAGACCAGAACGCTGTATTTAATTCTACTGGTGCTGTGACCATTCCAGTCGGAACAACGGCACAACGGCCTGGTACTCCTGCAAATGGAATGACACGTCTTAATACGACAACAAATACATTTGAAATTTATTCAACTTCAAATAGTTCTTGGAATGTTATTTCTACATTCTTAAATGCACCTCCAACTGTTGAATATGTTGTTGTTGCGGGTGGTGGTGCGGGCGGTGGCACATCAGCAGGTGGCGGTGGCGCTGGTGGATATAAAACTGCTACTGGATTTGCTGTTACTGCTGGAACATCTATTACAGTCACAGTAGGCGCTGGTGGAACAGGAGTTTCTGCCGCAACTGGTGGAAGTGGTTCTAATTCAGTATTTAGTTCTATCACCGCAACAGGGGGCGGCGGTGGCGGTGGCTGTTCAACAAGTCAAGGAACAGCCTCTGTTAGAAATGGCGCAAATGGCGGATCTGGCGGCGGTGGCGGCGGTGGCGGAAGTGATGGATCAGGCGCTGGCTCTGGTGGAACTGGAACATCAGGTGAAGGTTCTAATGGTGGCACTTCTGGAACATCTCCAGCATCTAATGTTCGTGCTGGTGGCGGTGGCGGTGGCGCAAGTGCAACGGGTGCAAATGCAGTTTCAAATACTGGCGGTAATGGTGGAAATGGTACTGCTTCAAGCATTACTGGCTCATCTGTAACGTATGCTGGCGGTGGCGGTGGTGGAACTAAAAACGATACTTGGGGCGGCACAAACGTAATAGGTACAGGCGGTACAGGTGGCGGCGGTAATGGCGCTGGTGTTTCTACGGATACTGCTGGAGCTGGAACAGCAAACACAGGAGGTGGCGGCGGCGGTGGTTCTTATGCCGCTTCCGTTGGAACTTCTACGGGTGGAAATGGCGGTTCTGGAGTTGTCATTATTAGATATGTTGATACTTATGCTGCGGCAACCACTACAACTGGTTCACCAACAGTAACTGTAACTGGTGGGTATCGTATTTATAAATGGACTGGTTCTGGAACAATAACTTTCTGAGGTTAAACATGGCACATTTTGCAGAAATCGGACTAAATAATACAGTTATGCGTGTCATTGTGGTGAGCAATGAAGAATGCAAAGATCAGTTTGGCAATGAGTCAGAAGTGATTGGCGCCAAGTTTTGCAATAACTTATTTGGCGGTGTATGGCTACAAACTAGCTATAACGGCACTATTCGTAAGAATTACGCTGGCATTGGCTTTACATACGATTCAACTCGTAATGCGTTTATTCCCCCCAAGCCGTTTGCTTCATGGGTTTTAAACGAAGCAACTTGCAATTGGGATTCGCCTATTGCTTACCCGACTGATGGTAAGCGTTACGCATGGGATGAAGCTACAACTTCGTGGCTAGAATCTAACTACTAACTGCCATGCAAAATAAAATAACACTTACTGATGAACAACTAGAATTATTGGTTGAGAAAGTTACAGAAAAAGTAATAGAAAATGTCTATATTTCTATTGGTCAAAGTATTGTTAAAAAATTCTTTTGGATTATTGGTTTAGGAACAGTTGCAATTTTTGCATGGCTTGCTGGTAATGGACATATTAAATAATGTTTGGAATTAGCGCATTTTCGCAGTCTCCGTTTTCTTCCATTGACGCTGGTGGTGGAATAGTTGATGCTGCGGCAAATGTTGATAGTTCATCATCTATTACTTGTAATGCAATATTAGTTTTAAGTGTATCTGTAACTAGTGCATCTACAAGTTCTATTGTTGTTTCTGCTGTAAAAGTAATATCAGTAGCATCTCAGGTTTCTTCAGATAGCGCAGTCTCTGTAAATGCGGTAATTGTCAAAGACATATCATCTGCTCTTACATCTGTAAGTACAGTAACTACAGACGCACAAAGAATAGCCCAAGTAGCATCTCAAGTCACTAGTGAAAGCTCCATAACTTGTAGTGCAATACTAATTGTCTCAGTTGCCGCACAGGTTACATCGGCATCTTCAATTACTGCCTCCGCAGCATTGATTAGGAATGTTAGTGCATTAGTTCAATCTGAATCAAATGTAACGGCATCTGCTCTAGCAGTAATACTTACATCTGCAACAGTTGCTTCTGAGTCTTCTGTTGTTTGCACAATAAATCAGGTTACGAATGCTAGTGCTTTTGTAATTGGGAATGCTACAGTAACTGTATCTGCTGTACTAAAATGGGAAGATACTGCACTAATTGCTGAATCATGGACTAATGTTAGTGATATATCTGAATCTTGGACAGATATAAGTGATTCTTCAGAAACATGGTCGGCAATTTCAGATCAATCAGAGTCTTGGACTGATGCAAGCGATCAATCCGAGTCTTGGACACTAACTACGCAATGAGGTATATATGGCTGATACAACAACCACAAATCTAGGTCTTACAAAACCAGAAGTAGGTGCTTCTAGTGATTCATGGGGTACTAAGTTAAATACTGACTTAGATTCTATTGATGCTTTGTTTGATACTGGTCCTGTACTAAAACTTGCTAAAGGTGGAACGGGCGCTGCTACTGCGGCTAATGCCCGCACGAACTTAGTAGTGCCTGGTACGGGTACAGACAATGTATATACTGGTAAACAGACATTTACTGGAGCAACAACTGCTATTGGTACAAAGTTTGTTAACGCATTGGAAAAGGTAACTATTTCCGCAACTGCGGCAACAGGTACTATTTCTTACTATGCAACTACTCAGTCTGTTTTGTATTACACAAGCAATGCTTCTGCTAATTGGACAATAAATATTACAGGTGCAAGCACCCCAGTAACACTTGACACATTGATGGCAACAGGAGAGTCAATCTCTGTTGTGCATATGGTTACAAATGGCTCTACTGCTTATTACAACAATGTAGTACAGATTGATGGTACAGCTACAGGTGTAAGCACTAAATGGCTTGGTGGTGTTGCGCCAACTTCTGGTACTGCAAGTGCAATTGACGCATATACATATACAGTAATTAAAACTGGCTCTGCGGCATTTACTGTATTGGTTTCAAAAGCAATTTTTGCTTGAGGTAAATATGCCAATCCTAACAACGATTGCATCATCTTCTACAAGAGGGTTTGGTAGTGGCTTGAATAATGGCTATGGTAGTAATTTATATACTACTGCTGGAACTTATTCATGGACTGCACCTGCAAACGTAACAAGCGTTTGTGTGCTTTGTATTGGCCCAGGTGGTGGCGGTGCGGGTAATGGCGCAGGTGGAGGTGGTGGTGCATTAGCTTATAAGAACAACATTACTGTAGTGCCAGGCACTTCTTACACAGTTATTGTTGGTGGTGACACTTCATCATTCCAAGGTGTTACTGCCAATAAAGGTGCAACTGGTGGTGCATCTGGGGGTGCTGGTGGAACTGCTTCAGGCGGTACTGCTAACTTTTCTGGTGGCGCTGGTGGCACAAGCCAAGGGTCAGGCGGTGGTGGTGCGGCGGGTTATACAGCAAACGGCTCAGTTGGCTCTACTGGCGGCGGTTCTGGAGGTGATACTGCGGGTGCTGGTGGTGGTGGCGTAGGTCTTTATGGTGGCACTACAGGCGGTAGTGGTGGTGGCGTTGGATCATCACAAACTGCGGCAACTGCTTCTGTTGGAACAGGTGGTTCTGGCGGTTCAAATGGCTCAACAAATACTCGTGTCGGAACGGGTAGTGGCGGTGGTGCGGGCGGTAATTATGGTGGTGGTGGTGGTGGAGTTACAAATAGTAGTGGAGCCGCTGGTGGTGGAGATGGTGCATCAGGCGCTGTCAGAATTATTTGGGGATATGGTAGAGCTTTCCCATCAACAATAACTGGCGATATAAATGGCTAACTTAGGTCAGCAATTACAGACTCCCCCAATACCAAAGCTTGGTTCATCTGGAGAGTTGTATTCTTCTGCCCTGCAAAACCAAAATAATAGCTTTTTAAACATCTTTTTTATTAAGCTAACAAATGCTTTAAATTCAGTACTTGGTATCCGTGGTGGGAAGTTTATGAATAACCCTTATGGGGCTTTTCAAGATTCAACTGACCAAACTGCCGCCAATACTACAACTGCCTATGCGGTTTCATTTAACACCACAGACTTTTCTAATGGAGTGACTATTGCTAGTGGCTCAAGGATTACTGTAGCTGATACTGGAATCTGGAACTTGCAGTTTTCTATTCAGTTTACCAACACGACAAATGCGTCTCAAGATGTAGATGTTTGGTTTCGGGTCAATGGTACAAATTCGGCTAACTCAAATAGCAGATTTGGCTTTGCTCCTAGAAAAGGTGCTGGTGATCCTTATCACACCATTGCTGCCATGAATTATTTTCTGAGCTTAAATGCACTTGACTATGTTGAAATCATGTGGAGGCCAACTGATACGGGTGTTTCTATTGAGCAATATGCGGCTGGAACAAGTCCAACTAGACCAGCAGTTCCTTCAGCAATTGCTACAATGAGTTTTGTATCTAACTTATCTGTATAAAGATTTATATCATGGCTTACATACCTCTTCAGATTCCACCAGGCATATATAAGAATGGTACAGAGTATCAATCTAAAGGACGTTGGAACTATTCAAACCTTATTCGTTGGTTTGAGGGAACAATTCGTCCTATTGGTGGATGGCGTAAGCGCACAGAGACACAACTAACTGGTTTAGCCCGTGGGTTAATTAATTGGCGTGATAACAACAACAATAGACGTATCGCAATTGGTACACACTCCAAGTTTTATGTTTTGAGTGAATCTAATACTTTGACAGACATTGCACCAACAGATTTAGTCTCTGGCGACTCAAGTGCTGTGTTGAAAATTGGTTATGGTTATAGTACATACGGGAGTTATGCTTATGGTGTACCTAGACCTGATATTGGTGCTTATACTCCTGCTACAACATGGAGCTTGGACACATGGGGAGAATATTTGGTTGGTTGCTCAACAAAAGATGGAAGACTTCTTGAGTGGCAACTTAATACATCTAATAAGGCTGCTGCCATAGCAAATGCTCCTACCAGTTGCACAGGACTAATTACTACTCAAGAACGATTCTTGTTCGCATTGGGTGCTTCTGGTAATCCACGTAAGATTGCTTGGTCAGACCAAGAAAACAATACTATTTGGACTGCTGCCGCTACTAACCAAGCGGGTGACTTTGAACTGACAACTATTGGCTCATTAATGTGTGCCAAACGTATTCGTGGAACAACTATCCTGTTTACTGACGTAGATGTTCACACGGCTACGTATATTGGACCACCATATGTTTACAGTTTTGAGCGTATTGCTTCATCTTGTGGTGTTATTTCTAAGCAAGCAGTAGCCGCTACTGACAGTTCTTGTATTTGGATGTCTCAATCAGGATTCTGGATATTTGATGGTTTTGTTAAACCACTTCAATCAGACGTTGGTGATTATGTCTTTACTAACCTAAATACTACTCAACAGTCTAAAATTTATGCTACTCATATATCTGCTTATGGAGAAATATGGTGGTTCTATCCTAGTGCGGGAAGTAATGAAGTTGACTCCTATGTAAGTTATAACTACAGGGAGAACCATTGGGCTATAGGTACTTTGGCTCGTACTTGCGGGACAGATGGAGGGATCTTCAGCAATCCAATTATGGTTTCTGCTGATAGTTATGTTTATGAGCATGAAGTAGGTAATGCTTATGATTCTCAGACCATATTTGCTGAGTCTGGACCAGTTGAATTGGGTGCGGGAGATCGTGTTTTAAGCCTAAATGGGCTTATTCCTGATGAAAATACCCTTGGTGATGTACAAGCTAAGTTTAGTACTAAGTTTTACCCAACTGGTACAGAATATAACTATGGCCCATATACTATGAAAAATCCTACATCTTTACGCATTACTGGAAGACAGTTAGCGGTAAGGATTGAGGGAGTATCTACTACTGATTGGCGACTTGGTACTATTAGATTTGATGGTAAAGCAGGTAGTTTAAGATAATGGAACATGATTCAGAAGATTGGCGTGGATTAAGAAACGCTAAACTGTTAGAATGGTTTGGTGGCAACCAGAGTGCTGTAGACTTTTTAGTCGCTTTGTCAAGTATTGCTGAGTTATGGGATGACTTAGTAGATAAAGATAAAGAAGCTAGTCGTAAAGAGATAGATGCTGTCTTTTGGAACGCTTTGGTGACGCTACCTACAAATGAGTTCTTTAATGCTAATAAGGCGTTTTTAATGCCATTAGTGATTCAGAGTATAAATGCTTGGCAAGACTCTGTAGAACTTGAAAATGGTAATACCAACGACAGAGCCTATGCGCTCACATTGCGTATTATTTCATTA
>Ga0209296_1001058_pt1 | contig 22088 bp, 22 predicted proteins | sample S_130206_EF_Meta_FD_187319 | JGI IMG/M metagenome (GOLD analysis project Ga0209296, IMG submission 187319) | Freshwater microbial communities from Lake Simoncouche, Canada to study carbon cycling - S_130206_EF_MetaG (SPAdes) (version 2) | ecosystem: Environmental > Aquatic > Freshwater > Lake ...
GTGGGATCTTGTGGGAAAGACTCCACCGGTAGGTATTCAATGAACAGCCCAACCTTGGATTTTTCCACAACGCTAGGAAATGCATGGTTTCCTGCTCCGATTTTTACCGCGAGTGGTTGTGCAAGTTCGGGTAAGGAACTCTCGCAGTTCTTTGATCTACGCGACATAGGCGCAGTCGTCACGAAATCTGTGATGAATAAAGCACGACACGGTCGTGCAACACCGCGTATGGCAGAGACTCCGTCAGGCATGCTCAATTCCATTGGCCTTCAAGGTCCAGGAATAGATCAATTCTTAGCTCAAGACGTGCCATGGCTATTGGAGAGAGGTGCTCGCGTCATTGTTTCCATTGCCGGTGAGACCACAGATGAATATGCCATGTTGGCGCGAAAGATTCGATCCGTTCCAGGTATCAGTGCGCTCGAAGTAAATATTTCATGTCCGAATGTTGAAAATCGAGGAATGGTTTTCGCGTGTGAGCGAGATACCGCTGCTCGCGCGATAGATGGAGTGCGCAAAATAATCGGAGGAGAAATTCCGATCATTGCAAAACTCACTCCCGATGTCACAGATATCACTAGTATTGCCTCGGCCGTTATAGATGCTGGCGCAGATGGATTGGCGCTGATTAATACTGTTCTTGGAATGGTCATTAATCTTGAAACGATGAAGCCACATCTCGGTGGTAAGACTGGCGGCCTATCAGGTCCAGCAATTCGACCTGTTGCAGTGCGAGCGATTTATCAAGTGCATAGCGCTATGCCCAACATTCCAATTCTAGGAATGGGCGGCGTCGCCTCTGGACGTGATGCACTCGAACTAATTTTGGCAGGGGCATCAGGTGTCTCTGTAGGTACTGCAAGTTTTGGTGACCCAATGGCGATCCCTCGTATTCAGCGCGAACTTTCAGCGCTCTTGATGGCAAAGGGATTCACTTCGCTGAAGGATGCTATTGGTTATGCCCATCGAGAGGATGCCACGTAAATGGCTCACTCCCCAATAATTCTTGCAGTCGACACCTCTGACTTTGATACAGCCCGCGCTTGGATAGATGCCACACGGGAAAGTATCGATATATATAAATTAGGTCTCGAATTTTTTCTCACATTTGGTTCTGCAGGTATCGAAAGTATTGCCCGAGAAAGTGGCGCAGCGATATTCCTAGATCTTAAGCTTCACGATATTCCAAACACTGTAAGGAAATCAGCGGGAGTTGTTGACCACCTGCATCCACGTTTCCTGACGGTCCATGCCAGTGGAGGCGCTGCGATGATAAGTGCGGCGGTCTCTGCTGTTACTTCAACTTCAATAACTGCAGTCACGGTTCTGACTTCTCTTGCAGATGATGATCTCTCTGATCTTGGATACGCCAAACCAGCTCTCGAAACAGCAGTATCGATGGCTCGCGTAGCAACGGCTGCGGGTGCAACATCAATCGTCTGTTCGCCTCTTGAGATAGAGGCGATTCGCGCAGTCATTCCGCAGTCGGTTGAGATCATCACCCCCGGTGTTCGTCCGGCCGATGAAGCAGGAGGAGATGATCAGATGCGCACGATGACGCCTGCACAAGCTATGAGTGCGGGGGCAAATTTCTTAGTGATCGGTCGTCCAATTACATCTCGTTGGAGTGAAGGCAAGGCTGCGATGGCTGCACGGGCCGCGCAATTAGTTGCTTCCATTCACGAGTAGCTCCCTGATCCTCTAGATTATCGCTATGAGAAAACCGCCAGTCCTCACGGAAGCAGAGCGTGCGGCAGCGTTAGCAAAGGCGAGAACCTCAAGATCTCATAGAGCCGAAGTAAAGGCAGAGGTCAGGGCGGGCAATCTCACACTTGAACAGGTCATCGATCTCTCAGCCACTGATGAAGCCGTTGCGAAAATGCGTGTATCTGAATTACTTGAATCTATGTCAGGTGTCGGAAAAGTAAGAGCAATCTCGATTCTCGATAGACTAGGAATATCTCGTACGAGGCGAATCATGGGCCTCGGACATCATCAACGCAGAGCGCTTATAAAGGAGTTCGCCATTCCTCGAGACAAGATGCATGATGGCACTCTCGTTGTTCTCTCAGGACCTGGGGGAGTAGGCAAGAGCACCGTCTCCAAAGAGGTACGTGCGCATAATGATTTTTGGGTGAGTGTCTCTGCAACAACACGTAAGCCGCGACATACAGAATCTCATGGTGTTGATTACATCTACATGAGCGATGAAGAATTTGATCGTGCAATCACGAATGACTTTTTCCTTGAGTGGGCAGCTTTCGCCGGTGCACGATATGGAACTCCACGACAACCTGTCCTCGATGCACTCTCGCAGGGTAAGGATGTTCTTCTCGAAATTGATATTGAAGGCGCTAAACAGGTCAAGGCGAATTGGCCAGATGCAATTCTTGTCTTTCTTGAGTCACCTTCATGGGAAGAGCTCGTCTCGCGTTTAGAGGGACGAGCCACTGATTCTCCGGAGAGAAGGGCCGAGAGGCTTGCTCTAGCCCAAGAAGAGATGGCCCAATCGCCATTTTTCGACCATATCCTGGTCAATGACCAGGTCGAGCATGTGGTTGCAAGCCTGATAAGATTGGCGCATTCGCAGCGGTCTTAAAGAATGAGTCTGCCACGCGCTAAAAATATAGGAGGCACTGATGGACGGAATCACTAATCCACCAATCGACGAACTTCTCGATAAGAGCGGATCGAAATATAGCCTCGTTCTTTACGCAGCTAAGAGAGCGCGACAGATCAATGCATATTATTCACAACTCGGTGAAGGTCTTCTTGAATACGTCGGACCGTTGGTCGAGACACATGTTCACGAGAAGCCGCTTTCAATTGCTCTTCGTGAAATCAACGAAGGTCTCTTGACCATCGAAAATCTCGATCCAGCAGTTAAGTAACCACTAGGAAACATATCTCGTGTCCACGCGCGAAGTAATTCTTGGCGTTGGTGGTGGAATTGCTGCCTATAAGTCTTGTGATCTGCTTCGTCGTCTTCAGGATCAAGGATTCGGTGTCACAGTCATACCTACTCCCTCTAGCCTCAACTTCGTCGGCAGTGCAACATGGGAAGCTCTCTCTGGTCGTCCAGTAACGACAACGGTGTGGGAGAAAGTCGACGAGGTTCGACATGTCTCATTGGGAAGTTCGGCCGATTTTATAATCATCGCTCCGGCAACTGCAGATCTGATCGCTCGAATCGCCCAAGGTCGTGCGGATGATTTGCTCACCAATACGATTCTTGCAAGTGCAGTGCCTAAACTTATCGTTCCTGCAATGCATCCGGCGATGTGGTCAAATCCGGCAACACAAGCAAATGTCGCACTTCTCCGTAACCGCGGATTCTTTGTCATGGATCCTGATCATGGACGATTGACTGGAAAAGATGTTGGCGTTGGTCGATTCCCTGAAACTTCTCGGATTCTTGCTGAATTCAATGCAATCGCAAATCCGGTTCATGATCTGATTGGGCGGAAAGTTTTAGTAACAGCAGGTGGCACTCGTGAACCATTAGATCCAATTCGATATATCGGAAATCGTTCTTCAGGTAAGCAAGGGTATTCAATCGCTCGCGCAGCATCTCGCCGTGGTGCTGATGTCACTCTCATCCTCGCAAATAGTGAGTTACCTGATCCATCAGGAATTCGTTGCATCAGAGTTAATACTGCCGAAGAGATGTTTACCCAGGTAGAGAAGGAATTCGATCAATGCGATCTGCTAGTCATGAGTGCAGCAGTTGCAGATGCTAAACCTTCGCAGGTAAGTCACGCCAAGATAAAGAAGGGCTCTCTCACCTCTATCGAGCTCGCATCTAACCCAGATATTGTTGCGACGGTGGCGTCTCGAAAGAAGAGTCAGATTGTTATTGCTTTCGCCGCCGAGACATCTCTTGATATCGAAGAAGGTAAGCGAAAGCTTCTGAGCAAGAGTGCTGACATACTCTTCCTCAATGATGTAGCAGGTAATGAAATATTCGGATCAGACCAGAACCAAGGTGTGATTTTGATTGCAGGCCATGCAGGTAATGCAGGTAATGCAGGATCCGTACAAGAGATCAACGTTGATCGCACCGATAAAGACACGCTCGCCGATCTTCTCCTTGATCAGGCCCTTCATAGGTTAGGTTAGAACAATGTCAAAACGTCTCTTCACATCAGAATCAGTCACCGAAGGCCACCCAGATAAGATTGCAGATCAGATCTCTGATGCAATTCTTGATTCGCTCCTCTCACAGGACTCTAAGAGCCGTGTGGCAGTCGAGACTCTCATTACGACGGGCCAGGTGCACGTTGCGGGTGAAGTAACAACTGACGGATATGCAGATGTTATGGGAATCGTCCGCGATACTGTTATTGGAATCGGCTATGACTCTTCAGTAAAAGGATTCGATGGAAATAGTTGTGGCGTCTCAATCTCTATTGGACAGCAGTCACAAGATATTGCCCAAGGTGTCAATGATGCATTTGAGCATCGTGTTGACTCAGCGGTAGATCCACTTGACCTTCAGGGTGCTGGCGATCAGGGTCTGATGTTTGGTTACGCGTGCGATGACACCAAAGAGCTCATGCCTCTTCCAATCTACCTCGCTCACCAACTCGCAGAGCAGCTCACCGCCGTACGTAAGAGCGGAGCACTTGCCTACCTTCGTCCAGATGGAAAGACACAAGTCACTATTGAATATGACGGCGATAAAGCGATCGCCCTTGATACTGTTGTTATCTCTAGCCAGCATGCCGAAGATGTCGATGTAGCAAAGAAGTTGACCCCTGAGGTTATTGAATACGTCATCAGACCGGTGCTTTCTAAGATTGATCTTCCTCAGAAGGATATGAAGATTCTGATTAACCCAACTGGTCGCTTTGTTATTGGCGGACCGATGGGTGATGCTGGCTTAACTGGGAGAAAGATCATTGTTGATACATACGGTGGCATGGCACGCCATGGTGGCGGCGCGTTCAGCGGTAAGGATCCTTCAAAGGTTGATCGCTCTGCTGCCTATGCAATGCGCTGGGTTGCTAAGAATGTTGTTGCTGCTGGTTTAGCGCGACGTTGCGAAGTTCAGGTTGCTTACGCAATTGGAAAGGCCCACCCAGTTGGCGTTTTTGTCGAGACTTTTGGTACTGAAACAGTTCCAGTTGCCAAGATTCAGAACGCAGTAACGACAGTCTTCGATCTACGCCCTGCTGCAATCATTAGAGATCTCAACTTACTTCGTCCGATCTATTCTCAAACAGCAGCCTATGGACACTTTGGTCGCGAGCTTCCTAATTTCACATGGGAAGTTACCAATCGCGTGGATGAACTCCGCGCGGCGATCTAGTCCAACACGCTACAGGTCTCCGATGACCGCCTCGCCTCTCCGACTTCGCGTACAGAAAGTCGAGCGCGGTGAGAGCACTGCTTCCGCCCATCTTCCAGTTGCACGTCTCTGGGTAGATACAGGGGTCTCTCACCTCGAGTCGACCTATGACTATCTCGTTCCGCAGAGTCTTGATGGAGATGTCTCAGTTGGAGTCAAAGTATTAGTTGATTTTGCTGGTCGGAAAGTCGACGCCTATGTGATCGAGAGAGTGCAGAGTTCCAACGTGGGAAATCTCAAGTTTGTTGAGAAAGTCACCTCACCAGTTCCACTTTTGAACGAAGAGATTATTTCTCTTATCGGTGCCGTTGCTCGCAGATGGGGAGCAGAACCAAGTGAAATATTAAGTGGAGCCATTCCGCCTCGAGTGATCTCCGTTGAAAAAGGCGTTATAAAACGTTCGTCTTCTGAGCTACGGTCAGTAAAGAATCAGAGCCCTTCGCATTCATATTATCTATTTACCCCAGGGGAAGATCCTTTTCAGACGATTGCTGCGTGGATTGAGAAGAGAGCGAGCAAAGGGGGAGTCCTGGTAGTTCTTCCGGAATTGCGTGAAGTTCATTCCTTAGCCAATCAACTCACACTTCTGGATGTGGACTTTTTGGTCTTGGATGCATCTCTTCCTAGAACCACTCGGTATAACAACTTCTTACAGGTAGCTACGGGTGCGTCACAGATAGTGATAGGAACACGTAGTGCAATATTTGCGCCCGTCCCCAACCTACAGACAATTGTTGTCTTCCGAGAGGGATCGGAGTCACATTATGAGAGACGAACACCCGGTTGGAATGTTCGAGATGTTGCGATCATTCGCTCGCAACTATCGGCTATAGATCTCACCTTCGCGGGTTTCGCACCTTCGTCAGAACTTTCGCTATTGATTGAGAGTGAGGCGATATCTCTCAAAGGCAAGAGAGCAAAGGTTGATGCAACCGCATATCCTCAAATGCAAGGTGAATTATTACCGGATCGAATCTTCACTCCGATCAGAAGTGCTCTCACACGTGGCTCGGTACTTTTTCTCGTTCCGCGCAAGGGCTACTCGCAAGCGATCTCTTGCGCTTCATGTCGCAATATTGCGCTCTGTGAATGCGGCGGACGAATCTATTTTGGTGGTCCCGACAAAGGATTTATCTGCTCACTCTGTAACCTCACGACTGCACAGTGGAGTTGTAAATGGTGCAAGAAGAGTTCTGCCCATCTCCTAGGTCGCGGAAATCTTCGCTACGCTCATGAAATCGGAAGAGCGTTTCCGGGATTCGCAGTCATCTCATCGGATGCGACAAACGTGGTCCACGAAATTGAAAATCAACACTCCATTGTTTTATCTACAGCTGGAATGGCTCCCGTAGTAGAAGGTGGGTATCAAGCAATTGTTATTCTCGAGGGGGACAATCTCTTCTCACAGTTAGATCTTCGCGCTCAAGAACGGGCCCGTGAGGCAATCATGCAGAGCGCAACTTTGCTATCACCAAGTGGCAAGGCTCTTGTTGTCATCGATAACTCACATCCAATAGTGGCGGCACTTTCGCGCTGGAATGTCTCGCCTCTGTTGGCACGAGAGTTAAGAGAACGTGAGCAGACGCAATTGCCACCCGTAGTCCACGCAATTGTTCTTGAAATCGCACACTCGGACACTCCAACTTTTCTGAGCGGCATCACCTCTTCGATTAAGGAGGGAAGAGTCCCAAGCTCTACCCGCGTTCTTGGCCCCACTCGGATAGATGAAGAGTATTCACGGGTAATTTTGACTGTCTCCCGTGATCATGGCCAAGATTTATTTGATTTTCTCGTCACCTATAGGAAGAAGCGCGGGATAGCCAAGAAATCGATTCCTCGTATGCGTATCGACCCGTACGTCTTATCTCATTCCCTTTGAAATTTTTAATCTGCGTTAAGATACCGCTATGACCATTCAAGAGATCAGATTATTCGGTGATCCGGTCCTGGTTACCCCAGCTTCACCTGTGGTGGATTTCGATAAAGAGCTACGCAATTTAGTCAGTGATTTGATCGATACGATGCTTGATTCGCCAGGTGCAGGACTAGCTGCTCCTCAGATTGGTGTGCCTCTGCGCGTCTTTACTTGGTATGTCGATGACGTCCTTGGACATTTAGTAAATCCACAACTGACGTTGAGCGATGAAATGCAAGATGGCGAAGAAGGATGCCTCTCATTTCCTGAAATTCGGTACGACACGCCTCGAGCGATGCGAGCAGTTGCGCGGGGTTTCAATATGCATGGGGAACCAATAACAGTTGAAGGAAGTGAGTTCATGGCTCGCGCGCTTCAACACGAGACAGATCACTTGGATGGCATTCTCTTTATTGAACGCATGCCTAATGAATTTCGAAAGCTGGCTATGAAAGAGATCAGAGATTCCGAATGGTTTATGAGCGCAAGTGATAATGGCTCTTCACCGATTATCAAAGTCTCACCCCACCAGACTTTCGGTAAAGGCCACTAGTGCGTCTAGCGGTTGCGGCAACACCCGAAGTTGCTATTCCGACCCTAGAATTTCTGTTCTCTGGTACGAATCCTCTACTTAAAGTTTTCACCACCGAAGATAAGCCGGTTGGTCGCGGTCGAACTTTGACTCCTAGTGATGTCGCGATCTGGGCAGAGGATCATGGAATTGAGTGCATCAAGGTGGGAAACGCGCTGGAGATGGCCGCCCATCTGGATGAGATTGATTGTGTTGTCACAGTTGCTTTCGGAATACTTCTTCCGCCAGAGATCCTTTCGATACCGACTCATGGATTTATTAATCTCCACTTCTCACTTTTGCCAGCATGGCGGGGTGCTGCCCCAGTCCAACGTGCGATCGAAGCTGGCGATGAAGAGTTAGGAATTTCGGTTTTTTCACTTGATAAGGGAATGGATACTGGCCCTATTTACCGACAATCTTCATTTCTGCGAGATGCCAGTATGCGAACCAAGGAGGCGTTGGAATTTCTTGGTGCGCAAGGTGTCGCACTGATTGCAGATACTCTCGAGGATATTTCAAAGGGTGTTACTCCAGCACAGCAGAGAACAGACGGCATCTCTCTGGCAAGAAAGTTAAGTAAGGTTGAGGCGTTCATTGATTGGAAACTGTCGTCTGTCGTCATTGACCGTAAAGTGGCTGCCTTTTATCCAAACCCCATTGCATACTCACAGTTTCGTGGTGAGATTATAAAGATCACGCAAAGCCGCATTCCACATGATCTTCCGATTGACCTATCACTTACACCTGCAGAGTGGTTGGTTGAGAAAGAGCGAGTACTCATCGGCACGGGAGATAACCCACTTGAGATAGTTCAACTTATTCCTCAAGGTAAGTCAGAGATGAGTGCCACTGAGTGGGCGCGTGGGGCAAGGATTAACCCAGGTGAAATCTGTGGTTGAGGCGCGCAGAAATACTTTTAAGAAACCAAAGGCCGATCCGGTTCGACTTCTTGTCTTTGATATTCTCACCGAGGTAAATCGTCGCGACGGTTACTCAAACCTTCTCCTGCAAAGAGCCCTCGATTCTTCAGCTTTTGATCAGCGGGATAAAGCGTTTGCAACTGAACTTCTCTACGGATCGCTGCGGATGCAAGGACGCCACGATTACGTTCTAGCCCAAGTAAGTGATCGACCTTGGAGCGAAGTTGATACGGGGATCGTTGATGTGACCAGAATGGGTCTTCAGCAGATTTTTGAGATGAGAGTTCCAATGCACGCTGCGGTCTCTGAGACCGTGGAGCTTGCGCGCAAAGTCCTCGGCGAATCGAAGGCATCGTTTGTTAATGCGCTTCTCCGTAAAGTGAGTGCACAGTCATTGGAAGAGTGGCTCGCTCCTGTCGCACTCATTAATGATGAAGTCAGTAGACTTGCAATCACCTACTCTCATCCTGAATGGATTGTGAGTGCTTACTTTGATCTCTTACGTGATTTCGAGGAAGTTCGAGCACTTCTTGAGGCAAATAACACTCCAGCAAAACCAACATTTGTTACCTGGCCTGGACGTTCTGAGATTTCAGAGTTTGCCGAGTGGGGCGCGGTTCAGACTACGTATTCACCATATGGATTTAGAGCAGATGTAACTCCATCGGCGTTGGAAGCGGTGAGACATCGCAGAGCTGGGGTGCAAGATGAAGGATCTCAACTTGTCGCATCAATTTTCGCACAAGCCGCTTCAGAGAAAAATTCATGGCTAGATCTCTGTGCTGGACCAGGCGGCAAGGCTGCACTGTTGGCAGCTATCGCCGCTCAAGGTGATCATCGGTTTGTCGCAAATGAAATTTCCCAGATTAGAGCAGATTTAGTGAAGCAGGTGGTTGGATCCAATGAAGTCTGGGTGGGGGATGCTCGCGAGATTGCGACACGAGGCGAAGGTTTCGATGCGATCTTGGCTGATGTTCCTTGTACCGGAATGGGAGCTCTGCGTCGCAGACCAGAAGTTCGTTGGCGGCGATCACTCTCTGATCTTCGTGAACTTGGAGTTCTCCAACGCGAAATTAGCGATGCTGCGATTTCAATTTTGAATGTGGGTGGAGTATTTGGCTATGCAACCTGCTCGCCTCATCTAGCCGAGACAAGTATTGCTGTGACAGATATTCTGAAGAAGCATCCCGAACTTGAACAGATTGATATTCAACCATTTATGCCTCAAGGACTTGATGGGGGAGTCAGGGATAAGAGCATGGCTTTATGGACACAGCGACACAATACAGATGCGATGTTTCTAGCTCTCTTCAGAAAAATCTCGTAAGGTAAAGTAGATACATGGGAATTCGAATAACGCCCAGCATCTTAAATGCAGATTTTTCTCGTCTCGATGAGGAGATCTCTCGCATCGCTTCAGTCTCCGATCTTTTGCATCTCGATGTAATGGATAACGTCTTCGTTCCTAACTTCACCTTCGACTTTGATCAAGCAGCAGCGATTATTGGGGCTTCACCAATCCCAGTAGATTCTCATTTGATGATTGCCGACGTTGATCGACTTGCTCCTGCTTACGCGCATGCTGGTAGCGCAAGCGTGACTATTCATGCAGAGGCAAGCGGTGCAATATCAGCGACGCTTCGCGCCATTAAGGCTGAGGGTTCTCGAGCGGGATTAGCTCTTAAACCTGGATCCCGAATCGAAGATTATGCAGATTATGTTGATGATGTCGATATGTTCCTCATCATGACAGTAGAGCCAGGTTTCGGCGGTCAAAAATTTATGAGTACGATGATGGAAAAGGTAACTCAAACAAAAACCATTATTGGAGATCGTCCAATTTGGCTTCAGGTCGATGGTGGAATATCAGTGGAAACGATCGAAATAGCTCGCGAAGCCGGCGCTGATACTTTCGTTGCAGGTAGCGCTGTCTTTAATTCACCAGATCCAGCAGAGATGATCACGCAGTTGAGAGCCTTGGCTGAAGGAAAATAGAGCACCTCGAGCGCTGATCTTCAAGTAAACTATGAGCATGAAGTCATTCGATGATCTATGGGTTGAGCTCTCGAACAAGGCTATCGATCGCCCCGCAGATTCAGCAACAGTTGCTGCGCTAGATGCAGGGGTACATGCGATTGGTAAGAAGATCATAGAAGAGGCCGGTGAAGTCTGGCTTGCAGCAGAGCATGAAAGCGATGAAGCGTTAGCCGAAGAGATTAGCCAATTGATCTACCACGTGCAGACGCTCATGCTCGCGCGTGGTCTGACTCCGCAAGATGTTTATAAATTTCTATAGTTTTTAAAGGAGCATGATGTTACGTATCGCAATCCCCAACAAGGGGTCACTTGCCGATGAGTCGATTGCGATTCTCAAAGAGGCTGGATATAAGCAGCGTACCGATTCTCGCGACCTAGTTCTTGTCGATACAACAAACTTAGTGGAGTTTTACTACCTACGTCCTCGAGATATCGCTATCTATGTAGGATCTGGTGAACTAGAAGCAGGAATTACTGGCCGAGATCTATTGATCGATTCTGGGGCCCTCGCAGTTGAAGTGATGGCTCTGAATTTTGGTGGATCAACTTTTAGATTTGCAGGTCCTGCGGGAAAAGAGTACTCAGCGAAAGATATCAATGGAAAACGTGTTGCCACCGCCTACCCAGGGCTAGTGCAGAGTCATCTCGCTAGTCTTGGAATTTCAGCAGACGTTGTACGTCTTGATGGGGCCGTGGAAAGTAGCGTCCGCCTTGGTGTAGCTGATGTAATCGCAGATGTGGTCAGTACTGGAAACACTTTGCGACAGGCAGGGTTAGAGATTTTTGGTGATCCGATTCTCACCAGCGAGGCTATTGTGATCACGCGAAAAGATGTTGCGATTGCGCCAGAGCTAGAGGTTTTGATTCGACGTTTGCAAGGAGTCGTCACTGCTCGCCAATACGTGCTCATGGATTACGATATTAAGAAGAGTGATATTGATGCAGCGTGTGCGATCACTCCAGGGCTAGAATCTCCGACAATTTCACCGCTTCAGAATCCAGATTGGTTAGCTGTTCGAGCGATGGTCTTACGCAGTGAAACGAATAAGGTCATGGACGATTTGTATGTGTTGGGTGCTCGAGGGATTCTCGTCACCGATATCCATGCCTGCAGACTGTAAGTTTCTTACTTTCGGCTACTCTGGCCAGACTCTTCTACATCTTCGCGGGTAATTCCCAAGAGATAGAGGACGCTATCAAGATAGGGAGCGCTTAAAGCGCTATCTGCTGCGGCGCGAACTGCGGGTTTAGCGTTAAATGCAATACCGAGACCGGCCAGTGCGATCATATCCAAATCATTTGCACCGTCTCCGATGGCAACTGTCTGCTCTAACTCAACGCCTTCTTGCTTTGCAAAATCCTTAAGCGCTGTTGCCTTAGCAGCTCGGTCGATGACTGGACCTTGTACCTGTCCAGTGAGGACGCCGTCGACTATCTCTAAAGTGTTTGCTCTATAGAGTGCGATATTGAGCGATCTGAGTAGCGGTTCAATCACGTTGATAAAGCCGCCAGAAACTACAGCGACTGTATGTCCTAACTTTTGCAGAGTTAAGACGAGGGTTTTAGCACCGGGCGTGAGTGAAATTTCATCTCGGACTTCCTCGATCACAGACTCTGGCAACCCTTTCAACAGGGCCACTCGCTCACGAAGACTGGCTTCGAAATCGATCTCACCTGCCATTGCTCGATCGGTAATCTCTTTTACCTGTGTTTGAACTCCAGCCTTAGCTCCGAGAAGTTCGATCACTTCTTGCGCGATGAGCGTTGAGTCAACATCCATGAGAACCAACTTCTTCGCCCAACGCATAAGGCCGCCGGGGGAGACTGCGATGTCTACAGAGTGTTGGGAGGCAAGTGGTGTGAGAGCACCTTTAAGTGTTGCCGTAGGCGCTCCGCTGACTACACATTCAATGGCAGTGACTGGGTAACTTGCAGTGCGCTGAATGCGTTCGATATTTCCTGATACACCTGCGATGGCTGAAGCAATGTCAGCTAAAGCGGCTGGCTTTAGATCTTGAGAAAGTATTACGACATGGGTGAGTCCGGTCTTTGCAGCGATACTCTCGCTCTTCTGTTCGGAAAATGCGACAGCAATATCTAAATCCAATGACGCAGCTTTGTCGTTGAGATCTGTCTCGATCGCGGATGCATGTGCACGATCAAGTGAAATGAGAATGGTCAAAATCAACCGAGAGCGAATAACTACCTGCTCAACATCCATGATCGTCAGAGAAAATGGGGAGAGCGTTGAGAATAGAGCCTCTGTGATACCAGGGCGATCTTCGCCGGAGACGAGAATGAGGCCCGTGTAATACTCACTCTGCTTATCCATGTGCAGAGATTATCGTGAATCACAGGGCAATCTCTTCGAATTTGCGGGCCTTGAACGCTTCGAGGAGATACTTTTAGCCCGTGAGCGGCCAAGAAGTATTGCGAGTTACCGATGTCTGCGTGCGTCGCGGGACACGGATGATCCTAGGCCCCATAACTTTTGCAATATCTCCGGGGGAGCGCTGGGTCATTCTCGGTCCCAATGGCGCAGGAAAATCAACGCTCCTCAACCTTCTCGCCACTCGTGCCTTTCCTACAAGTGGCAAGGTATTCGTTCTCGAAAAAGAGATGGGTAAGGTCGATCTCTTTGAGTTGCGTACTCGTATTGGACTTGCAGGCGTTGGCATTTCAGAAGATATTCCCTACGAGGAGAAGGTTCGAGATGTTGTTGTTACCGCCGCTTACGCAGTTCTCGGTCGGTGGAATGAAGATTACGATCTATGGGACGAATCTCGGGCAGTCGCGCTGCTGACAACCTTCGGCGTGAGAGAGCTCTCCGATCGTGATTATGGAACTCTGAGTGAAGGCGAAAAGAAGCGAGTGCAAATATCACGAGCGCTTATGGCCGATCCTGAACTTCTCTTGCTCGATGAACCAACAGCAGGACTTGACGTGGGCGGTCGCGAGGATCTTCTGCGCCGTTTCTCCCAATTCTCGAGCGATCCAAGCGCACCGGCAACTGTGATTGTGACGCACCATATTGAAGAGATCCCAGTGGGAACAACTCACGCATTGCTTTTAAAAGAGGGTTCGATCGCAGTGAGCGGGCCGGTGCAGCAGGTCGTGACAAGTGAACATATTTCCGCTGTTTTTGGTGTCGATGTCAACGTCTCCTTCGATGGCTCGCGATTTTTTGCACGAGCATCTTCGTGAACCATCCAATATTCCAGCCAGTCCATGCTTCTTGGTTTCCAATTCTTAAACCTCTTGAGGGTGAGATCACTTCTGCCTTTGATCTTGTCAGTAAAGGCGAGTACATACCCGGGATAGATCGAATCCTAGCCCCGTTGAGTGCATCGATCGATGATGTGAAGGTTGTTATTGTCGGACAAGATCCATACCCCAACGCTGATTTCGCAGACGGTTTTGCATTCTCTGTTCGTCCAGAGGTTTCGCCATTTCCTGCATCTTTGGTAAATATCTTCAAAGAGCTTGAAAGTGATTGTGGGGCTGCGATGCCACCTGATGGAAATCTCGAACGGTGGTCGCGTCAAGGAGTTCTTCTCATCAATCGCACTCTCACGACTATTCCGGGGGAGTCACATGCCCATCAAAGAAGTGGATGGATGGCTATCACTGAGGTAATTATTCGCGAAGTGGCTTCACGAGGCGCGGTAGGAATTCTTTGGGGTGGTAATGCACAGCAAATGTCTGAGTACTTTGATTCAGATCGTGTCATTAAAAGTGCTCATCCAAGTCCGCTGAGTGCATATCGCGGATTCTTCGGTTCTAAGCCATTCTCTCAATGTAATCGCATATTAGATAATATAAGTAAGGCAACAATTATTTGGTAAGCATAAAAAACCGGATGGCTCGCACTTGGCGAACCATCCGGTTTCACTTAAACGGCTCGTACTTAGCCTACCCAGGCGTTGATTGGTGCCTGCAAGAAGTAAACCATGAAGAGACCAGACACTACCCAAAGGAGCGGGTGGATTTCTTTTCTGCGACCTTGTAACAGACGTATCACAACGTGTGTAACAAAGCCTGCACCGATACCAACAGTGATGTTATATGTGAATGGCATAAGGATGATGGTTAGGAATGCAGGTATTGCAATACCCAAATCAGCCCAATCGATGTTTTTGATCTGCGTCATCATAAGGAAGCCAACGATGATGAGTGCTGGGGTAGCCGCTTCGTATGGAATTACCTTAACGACTGGAGCGATAAAGGTTGCCAAAAGGAATAGGAGACCCGTGACGATGGAAGCGAGACCAGTTCGCGCGCCCTCACCAACACCTGCAGCCGATTCGATGTAGCTCGTGTTTGAGGAAACACCTGCAGCGCCACCAGCGGCAGCGGCAACAGAGTCGACCAAAAGGATCTTATTCGCATTTGGAACATTTCCTTGATCATCGACTAATCCAGCTTCGTGACCGATAGCAGTCATCGTTCCCATTGTGTCGAAGAAGTCTGCTAACAGTAGCGTAAAGACTAAAAGCGCCGCAGAGACAAATCCGATTGCAGAGAAAGAACCTAGTAGATTGAAATGTCCTAGGAGGCTGAAATCTGGCGTCGCGACAATCTCTGTCGGAACCTTAGGGACATTGAGTCCCCAACCTGAACCATTGATGTAATTACCACTCGTTGCGTCGATAAAGCCGCGATAACCCTCCGGAATCTTACCTTTCCAGACAAATTCAACTGCGCCCTTAGGCATATAATTTTCGCCAATTGTGAATATCTTCTCGAGTGCGATAGCCAAGATCGTGGACACTGTGATACCAATTAGTAATGCACCCTTGACCTTCTTAACCGTCAAGCCGATCATTAGGAATAAACCAAATACAAAGACAATTATTGGCCAACCAACAAGATTCGTGCCATTACCAAGTGTCACCGGAACTGGGCCGTCGAGAGTTTTTCTTACGAAACCGGCATCAACAAGCCCGATGAGTGCAATGAAAAGTCCAATTCCAACAGAGATTGCGACTTTTAACTGCCCTGGAATGGCTACGAATACGGCTTTACGGAAGCCGGTTAGAACCAACACGAAGATAATGAGACCCTCTAAAACAACAAGCCCCATAGCATCTTCCCAGGTCATTTTTGGGAGCGCCGCAATGCCGACTGCAACAAAAGTATTGAGTCCCAAACCTGTCGCGATCGCTAATGGGAAATTGGCTACCGCGCCCATCATTATTGTCAAGACTCCTGCAACAAGGGCAGTGGTTGCTGCAATTGTTGCCATGGACGCTAATTCTTTTCCGGTTCCGTCCAATTTTCCGCCGAGAATAATTGGATTGAGAGCGATTATGTACGCCATGGTAAAGAACGTGACGAAGCCGCCACGGATCTCTTGCCCAAGGGTTGAGCCGCGCTCAGATATTTTGAAATAACTATCTAGCATGTTTAACCTTCCTCATTTTGTTATCGGGGGTGGTTGCGACCCCGTGTGAAATGACGGCTCACAGACCGATCGAGGATGGGGAGCTCTTTGATAGTGCCAAAAATATCTGACCGAGAGCCCTACTTTGAGGTTAGGCGCGCTAAAAGGCCGAAGGAAATTGCCACTGATTGGCCAATCAGGAGGGCGAATAGGAGCGTACCAAGGCCCAAAGTGCCTCCGAGCAGCGAGCCAGCTATAGAGACTACGACTTCAAGCCCTAGACGAACTCGTCCTACTCGGACTCCGGTGCGTTGATGTAGTCCTGTCATCGCGCCATCACGTGGCCCGGGTCCGAGTCCGCAGGTGATGTAGAGCGATGAACCGATTCCGACCATTGCTATTCCAACGAGAGTAAAAACTAATCCAGGGAGTAGTTCATCTTGTTTCGGAAAAATATTTGTAGCGATTTCGATAAAGAGAGAAATGATGATGATATTTGAAAGTGTTCCAAAGCCAGGACGTTCTCTGAGTGGGATCCAGAGAGCCAGGACCAGTGAACCAATAATTAATGTAGATGTACCAATTGATAGACCGCTCCTAAGAGAAATGCCTTGTGCAAGTACAGACCACGGCGCATTACCTAGACCAGATTGAATAATCAATCCATCACCCAATCCAAAAAGTGCCAATCCAAAGAAGAGAATTAATACGCGTTTGAAAGAGAGATCCCATCGACTCTTTGCAGTCCACGGCACCACTGGGACTGTTCTGTGAGGCTTCAGATGAGAGATGATCTCGCGCAACGTCATCTGCGCATCCTACCTTTATGGATGGACTTTAAGTACTCTTATCCAATGTTTACTGGCTCCGGAACGCTTATAAATATCATCACTATTGTCGCAGGAGCATCCCTTGGTGTCTTAATTGGTGGACGCATGCCAGATCGCATGCGCGCGCTGATCACAGATGTACTTGGCCTCATTACTATTCTTGGAGCAGCAACAGCCCTAGTAACTATTGGATCAGATCGTTATATTCAAGCGTTACCAAAAGGATGGCCACTCTTAGCCGTGCTGGCATCACTTCTTATTGGAGGAGTCATCGGTAGCGCAGCTAATCTAGAAAATAGATTAGAGAGTTTCGGTAATTTTTTGCGGATAAAATTCAAAGCCGATGGTCAAGGAACCTTCGTTGAAGGCTTTCTCTCTTCTTCCCTTCTCTTTGTTATTGGTCCATTAGCGATCCTTGGTTCGATCAGCGACGGTATGGGCACTGGAACAGATCAACTTATTCTCAAATCGTCACTCGACTTTTTTGCAGCGATGGCTTTTGCTGCGAGCTTGGGTTGGGGCGTTGCAGCCTCCGCGATTCCTGTTGGTATCTACCAGGGAGTCTGGACCGTCATCGGTTTTGGTCTCGGAAACATCCTGGCTGGATACCAAGTGGATGCGATGACAATTGTGGGTGGATTGATGCTTGTATCTATCGGTCTTGGATTGCTCAAGATTAAGACGATTGCCGTTGGAAATCTACTTCCGGCGCTACTGATCGCACCGATTGTTGTCGGCGTTCTCCATCGCTTTCTTTAGTCGATTTAGATCGTGCTGGCATCGATCACAAAGCGGTATTTCACATCGCTTGCAACCGTTCTTTCGTAAGCCTGATCCACGTAATCTGCGTTAATCACTTCGATGTCACTGAGAATTCCATGCTGGGCGCTGAAGTTGATCATCTCTTGAGTCTCGGCAACTCCACCAATCATTGATCCAGCGAGAGACTTTCGTCCATTGAGCAAAGAGCCTACGTGTACTGGATACGGTGCACCTGGAAGGCCAATAACAACCAGGGTTCCATCGATAGTAAGGGTGGCTATGTAGTCATTGATATCGATTTGAGCGCTGACAGTGTTGAGGATGAGATCAAAGGTGCGAGCAAAAGGCTTGAGATCTTTTGGATCCTTCACGCAGATAAATTCATCAGCGCCCATCGCTAAAGCTGCTTCTCGCTTATTAGGTGAATGTGAAATCACTGTGACGTGTGCGCCAAGAGCATGTGCGAACTTCACACCCATGTGTCCCAGACCGCCAAGACCCATGACAGCAACTCGTGTGCCCTTGCCGGCATTCCAATGCTTGAGCGGTGAGTAGAGAGTAATTCCTGCGCAGAGTAAAGGTGCGACGCCATCCAGAGGCATGTTCTTAGGGATTGTTACTGCGTAGTTCTCGTTCACAACAAAAACATTGCTATATCCACCCATTGCAACAGTTTTACCGTCACGTTCTAAGGTGTTGTAAGTGCCGGTCATTCCTTGATCGCAATACTGTTCTAGTCCGTCTTTACATGGCTCGCATTGGCGACATGAGTCAATAAAAACGCCCACACCGATGTGGTCGCCTACAGAGAACTTTGTTACAGCAGATCCAATCTCAGTTACTACGCCAGCAATTTCATGACCTGGAACCATTGGGAATAGCGCAGGACCCCACTCTTCACGCACTTGGTGGATATCAGAGTGACATATTCCGGCAAAGGCGATATCAATCTTGACATCGTTGATCCCTAGTTCACGACGCTCAAAATCAAAGCGAGTAAAGGCGGCGCCCTTACTGAGAGCTGCGAGTCCACGTACTTGTGTCATTTTTTCTCCAACTGTGTGAGGCGTGTGGTTTCTTTAAAGTTCGTTAAAAGGTAGTGGATCGCTGGAGATATGACCTGCTCTAGAATTTCGAGCGGTCACACCGCGCATATGGTGGCGGCGACAGAGAACTTCATATGCGACTTCATCGGTGGATCCGACGTTGCCAACAACAACTTGTTCACCCTCGGTAACCATCTTTCCGCCGACAGTACGGGCGTTATGTGTGGCGCGAGATCCACACCAGCAGAGAGCTTCGACCTGAAGTGTATTCACGCGGTCCGCCAATTCCACCAATCGTCCAGAACCGGGAAAGAGTTTGGTTCTAAAATCGGCCAAGATTCCAAAAGCATATACATCGATGCCGAGACCATCAACAATTCGTGCGAGTTCTTCGATCTGCTCTGGTTGATAAAATTGCGCTTCATCACAGATGACATAATCGATACGCTCTCCGATAGAAAGCTTGTCGACGACAAATTTATGAATATCAAAGCCAGGGAGAACTTCAATCGCGGCGCTGGTAAGTCCAAGACGTGAAGATATCTTTCCTGAACCAGCTCGGTCTTGAGAAGTGAAGATTAAGCCCCCACGTCCACGTTGCTGGTGGTTATGGGCAGTCTGCAAAGCGAGCGTTGATTTTCCGCTATCCATAGTTCCGCAGTAGTAAATCAATTCAGCCATGTCGCAGATCCTGCCATAAAGTCACCTTAGAAGAGACCTAGACGGAGCAGGGCGTTTTCCAATTGAACTGAAAGATGCTTACTCATCTCAACGGTCAGGTGGGACTTATCTCTGTAGGCAATAATTCCATCCACAATTGCGGGGCACTTATCCGTGCAGAGCCATGGTGTCGGATTAATCGGAATCAACCCTGGAGCGACTTCTGCGGCGACAGGTCTGGATGTATCGCATTTCGCACCGCGGCCTGCAACTAGGCAATCCGGAATATCGATCTGGGGGAGTGGCGTATCGGTGAGATATATCGGAAATTCTGTTGCGCTCTTTATTCGATTGAACACTATGGATTCCCCAGCCAACCACCAAGAGCGTGCGCTTTCATCTAAGTACGGAGCGGTAAACGGCTGCATGCCCGTCAAAATTACAGCAAGTGGCTTGATCTTATTTATTCGCGCAACCGAGGAATCTCGGAAAGCTTGGCAATCTTTGACGTCGTATTGGGAAGAAAGTTCCTTGATAACTTCAGCTGAAGGGCAAGCTGACTTTGTGAGAGAAACAATCTTTATCCCACGCTTCTTTCCAATGAGATCAAGTGCGGGAAACCATTGCGCTGCATGCGAATCTCCATACAGGACGATGGTTTCATCCGAAGTGAGATCCCCGTATTCGCAGCGTGGAGAGACAGTTTGACGGATATGTATATGGCATCCGTCTTCATTGATCTTTGGTTTTGATCTCACGTCGGCGAGTGACACGGTGAAACCATTGTCGATCGCGATCGAGTTTGAATGCTGGATGTATGTGAGTCCTCCAATGAGTATCGAGGCACTTGTGGCTATAGCCGCGAAGGTGAAAACTTTGCGATCAGACAGCTTGACTTCGCGCATCGGTGTTTCGATATATCTATGGGTTAACCCAGCCAAGAGAATCGTCGACGCGAGCAGTAGGAGTGTCTGTACAAGAGTCAGTTCTTCGCCCAGGTAGATTGCTGGAATAACCAGTACTGGCCAGTGCCAGAGATAGAGCGGATACGAAATCGCGCCGAGCCATTGGGTCACCCTTGACTGTGCGATCGCGTTGATAAGTGGTGGCCACTTGCTACGACTGGCAATCAGGAGAACTGTCGCAACTACGGGAGCAAGAGCGGCTATTCCAGGAAATGGTGTTGTCTTATCAAAAATGAGAGTTGCGATACAGATCGCTACAAAGGAGAAGAGCGCAACAACCGGACGAAACTTCTTCAGCTCAGGCAGGAATACCAGAAGAGCTCCAGCTGCTAACTCCCACGCTCTTGTTGGAAGAATGTAGAACGCCCAAATCGGAGCACGCTCTGTGAGATAGAGGGAGAAGAGAAAAGAGGCGACGAGAGTTGTAAGGACTCCATAGAAAACAGCGCGACGTTTTCCTATTCGAAAGAGGATAAGAATGAATAAGGGCCAGAAAACATAGAACTGTTCTTCGACGGCAAGTGACCAAAAGTGGATAAAGGGCGAAGGAGTCGAGTTTAGATTTTGATAGTCATTCTCCCAAAGAGCAAAGAGAAAGTTCGAAATGTACGTTGATGCTGCAATTACATCCTTGCCCAATGATTGACGCATCGAGGCGGGTAGGAGAATGAGGGCAGCGAGTGCTGTTGCAAAGATAACGACAAAGGAAGCGGGAAGAAGTCTCTTAGTTCGTCGTGCATAGAATGCAACGAGTGAGATTGTGGTTTTAGAATCAAGCTCTCGGAGTAAAATTCCAGTGATAAGAAAGCCAGAAATCACATAGAAGATATCTACTCCGATATACCCGCCGTCGATCCACTTCGCGTGATAGATGAGAACTAACCCAGCTGCGAGGGCTCGCAGAGCCTGAATCTGCGGATTACGTTCCCGCTGAGTCATCCGCTTATCAGTGCATGGATCGTGACATCGGGGGAGTGTTCAGCGATGCGCTGACGTCCACCCAGAAAAGTTATTTCACTGAGTACTGCGATGTCAGTTACGATTCCGCCAGCCTCTTTCACAAGTTCGATTGCTGCCACGAGGGTTCCACCAGTAGCTAGTACATCATCGACAAGCAGTACCTTCGATCCTGGTTCAAATGCATCGGTGTGAATTTCAATCTCATCGACCCCGTACTCCAGGCCGTACTGTTTTGAGAATGTTGAGTAAGGGAGTTTGCCCTTTTTTCTGATGGGTACAAACCCGCAATTCTTAGCAACAGCGATTGCGCTAGCGAAAATGAAACCGCGCGCTTCGATTCCGGCGACTACAGAGCTTTGGGGATCTACCTGTGCGAGTGCGCGGACAACAACGTTGAATGCTTCAGGATTGCTCAGTACCGGAGTGATATCTTGAAAAAGAATCCCGGATTTTGGATAGTCAGGAATTGTTCGAATGAGTGACAGGGCTTGTTCTACATTCACCTACATCACCTCTGTCTTCGTGCGTGTCCGGGAAGGGAGTTGAACCCTCAAGCCCTTGCGGGCACTAACACCTCAAGCTAGCGCGTCTGCCAATTCCGCCACCCGGACCAGTATAAATACCTTGATCGTGGAACACCTCGCCTAGTCTTTCGACTCACAAGGCTGATCAAGAGGGCACACGAT
>Ga0209296_1001059_pt1 | contig 22070 bp, 27 predicted proteins | sample S_130206_EF_Meta_FD_187319 | JGI IMG/M metagenome (GOLD analysis project Ga0209296, IMG submission 187319) | Freshwater microbial communities from Lake Simoncouche, Canada to study carbon cycling - S_130206_EF_MetaG (SPAdes) (version 2) | ecosystem: Environmental > Aquatic > Freshwater > Lake ...
CGGTCAAAATGGACTCGGCCAACGAGAACGTCGCCATGGCAATCGGTCAAGGTGCCTACGCCTACCCCGAGCAGGACCATCTTGGCCATATTCAGGCCCACTTGGACTTTGCCAAGAGTCCAATCTTTGGCGGCAACCCTATTATTGCGCCAACATACCTGCCTAAGGCGGTTGAGCACATCAAACAACACATCGTGCTCTGGTATTTAAACCGCATGACGGGCTACGTTCAGAAGGCCATGGGCCAGAAACTGCAAGACTATGACTTGCAAAAAGATCCCAAGGCGGTGGACAAGCTGTTTGCCTTGGCCTCGCAGCACGTTGAGATGGACGCCGACGAGACGCTCAAGGGCATCATGCCAATCATCCAGCAGTTGGTGCAGAACCTGCAAAAGTTCAAACCGCAGCCACAGATGACACCGGACACCAAGGTCCTGCTGGACACCAGCATGGCCGAGACCGAGCGCCGGGCCAAGCGCGACGAGGCAGAGATGGGCCTCAAGGACAAGGCTTTGGCGGCCAAGATTGAAATTGACATGGCCAAGCTGCAGCAAGACCAAAAGGAAGCCATGGAGGACCTGCAACTCAAGCTGGCCATTGCTATTGGCGACCGAGACATGAAAGAACGCATCGAAACAGCCCGCTTAACACGCGATGCGGCAAAGCTCAATTTTGAGCAAGTCAAGGCTGAACCAACCCAAGGAGTTAACTATGGCAACCAGTGATCAGGAACAAAAGAGTGTGCAGGTCCCCCAGCACAAACGCATGGCTATGGGCGAAAAGCTTGATGGCCAGAGCATGAAGGGGTCTACCCCAACCAAACAGTCAGGAGGCCTGTCACAAGCTAAGAAAAAATGAGAACCCTATCCGACTTGATCGGCGGAATTAAGGCTCGTCAGGCTGAAATAGCCTCGTCCCTCGTTGCTGGTAATGCGACGAACTGGGAGTCTTACACCCGACTGGTCGGCCACAACGCGGGCCTGCAAGAGGCCCTCGAAATTCTAAATAATCTGATGAAAGAAGATGAAAATGAGTAACCCGGTAGCTTCTAACGAAGCTGAGATGGCTTGGGCATTTCCGAGCGTAGATCCCGGTGCAAAACCTCTTGGCGGACGTATTTTGGTACAACTCCGTCGTTCAAAAAAGGCAACAACTGCATCCGGAATTATTTTGGTCGAAGAAACCAAGGAAACCGAAAAATGGCAAAACATGGTGGCAAAAGTCATCGCAATTGGACCATTGGCATTCAAACATCGTGACACGATGGCATCTTGGCCAGAGGGATCTTGGTGCTCAGTGGGTGACTACATCCGCGTACCCAAGTGGGGCGGAGATCGTTGGGAGGTTAAGGTCCCCGGCGAGGACTCGCAAGAAGACGCCTCCCTGTTCATGGTCCTCAACGACCACGAAGTTATCGCCCAGCTCACGGGTGACCCTCTTAAAGTGAGGGCTTTCCTATGACTACCGAAGAAAAAACTGAAGATCTCAATGTCGTTGAGGAACAAGACGGCTCAGTCACCGTTGATTTGCCTGACCATTTAGCTGATCAAATTGACAACAGGTCCGACAGCAATGCTGATGACGCCGGTGACGTTGACCATCCTGACGACTCTGACGCAGTCCGTGAGGCCCGCCGTAACCGCCGCCGAGCCAAAAAGGACTACATCAAGCGCACCAACGAGGAGAAGGACCAGCGCCTTGGCCTGCTGCAGCGCCAGAATCAGGAGCTGATGGAACGTCTGTCCGTTGTGGAGCGCAAAACCCACGGCGCGGACATGGCACGCTACGACAAGGCCATAGAGGACGAGCAGTACCGCCTGCGGTACGCCCAAGGGAAGATGAAGGAGGCCACGGACAACTCCGATGGGGATGCGTTTACCAAGGCTCAGGAACTCTGGTACGACACCCGTCGAAAGCTGGAGGCGATGAACAACTACAAGGAGCAGGTTGCCAGAGCCGGCTCAACGGAATCAGCCCCGGCCAACCCCAAACTGGTGCGTTTGGCCAACGACTGGATGGAACGAAACTCTTGGTACGACCCGGATGCCGGGGACGAGGACACCCAGATCGCCAAAGTTATTGACAATCGCCTTGTTGCCGAGGGTTGGGACCCGGCCAACAAAGATTATTGGGATGAACTTGACAACCGCTTGCAAAAGCGCTTGCCTCACCGTTATACTAGAGATACTGGCGAGAATTCCAGAAGGAGTCCCCGAAGTGTGGTCACAGGTTCAAGTCGTGAGTCTAGTCGCGTTAATGGCAGCCAATTTGTTTTGGAACCTGAACAGGTTCGAGCAATGAAAGATGCCGGTTTTTGGGATGACCCCGAAAAGCGTAACAAGATGATTAAGCGATATGCAATCGAAGCCCGCAACAGAAGGAACTAAACATTATGGATGCTCGTCTCAAAAAAACCCTCAACGCAGGTGGCCGTGAAAGCCGATCTTCACAAGATTTATCACGAGCCGCTCCCGAAGAGGAGTTCATTTCAAAGCAGGAACGTCGCAAGATGTGGAGCGATGAATGGACACAAAGTGCGCTGCCGAAGGTTCCGGATATTCCGGGATGGCATCTTTGCTGGTTATCAACCACCAATGGCTACGACAGTATCGATAAGCGGATGCGACTGGGTTATGTTCCCGTGAGAGCGGAAGAATTACCCGGATTTGACAATTACCGCGTAAAGGCTGGCGAAGACATAGGTTTTATCGCGTGCAATGAGATGCGCCTGTATAAACTTCCAATGGACGTTTATCAGGAGGTCATGCTTCAAATGCACCATGAGGCACCCAAGGAGGAGGCGGACAAAGTCCAAGTCCAAGTTGATCAGCTTCAGGGCAACCGCGATAGCTCAGGCAAGAGTCTGGGAAGTGTTGAAGGTGAAGGCTTTGGCAATTTGAACCGAAACGTCCAAACGCCCGTGTTTTACGGGTGAGGACTTAACAAAGGAGTTAGATATGAGTGCAACCTCTGCTCCGTTCGGCCTGCGTCCTTCGTTCCACCCATCGGGTCTGGATCGCGCTGTGGCGCTTGCTGGCGGTATTGCCTCCGGTTATTCAACCGGAATTCTGAAAGGCCAACCTGTGGCCCTTAACACGTCTGGAAACATCATTGCTGCTACTGCCGGCAGCGCCTACCAAGGCGCTTTTGCTGGTCATGAGTACACTGATACAACCGGCCGTCGTATTGTCAGCAACCAATGGACCGCAAACACTGCGTACCAAACTGGTTCTGAAGTGACCTACTACTACTCTGACCCGAATATCGTTTACGACATTCAAGCAGACGGTAGCTTGGCTCAAACCTCGATTGGCGATCAAGCAAACTTTACGAACATCTCCGCTGGTTCTACGACCATTGGACTGTCGCAATGCACGATCTCCACCACCCTTGCGGGGTCAAGCGCGGTCGGTGATATGCGTATCATCGGTCTTTCTAACGGCGTTGACAACGCTTGGGGCGATGCTTACACGGTTGTGCAAGTACAAGTCTCGCGCAGTCAGTTCGTTGCAACCATTAACGCCATCTAAGGAGTCCAATCATGGCAGCACCAATGCGCAGTACGGACTTTAGAAGCATCGTTGAACCAATAATGAACGAGTGCTTCGATGGAGTCTATGACCAACGTACCGATGAATGGTCACGGGTTTTCCGTGAGCAGGACGGTATTCCCCGCAACTACCACGAAGAACCCGTCCTGTACGGTTTTGGCGCGGCTCCCCAGTTGCCTGACGGTACTCCCGTCAGCTACCAACAGGGCGGCGTGCTCTTCTTGCAGCGCTATATTTACAACGTGTATGGCTTGGCCTTCGCGTTGACTAAAGTGCTGGTTGAAGACGGCGACCACATCCGTATCGGGCAGGTTTATGCTCGTCACTTGGCTCAGTCTCTGATCGAGACGAAAGAGACTCTGTGCGCGAACATCCTGAACCGTGCGTTCAACTCCAGCTACCCCGGTGGCGACGGCGTGTCTTTAATTAGCACGGCCCACCCCATCGTGAACGGGACGTTCAGCAACCAGTTGGCCACGGCCGCTAACCTGAGCCAGACTTCTCTGGAACAGATGCTGATCCAAGTCCGTCAAGCTGTTGACAACAACGGCAAGAAGATCCGTCTGGTGCCCCGCCAACTGGTGGTCGCCCCGGGCAACGTCTTCCAAGCCGAAGTTCTGTTGAAGAGCGTCCTGCGCTCTGGTACAGCAAACAACGACCTGAACCCTGTCAAGTCTATCGGCTTGCTGGATGAGGGCGCTGCTGTTATCAGTCGTTTGACCAGCGCTACCGCGTTCTGGGTCCAGACCGACGCTCCAGAGGGCATGAAGCTCATGATGCGTCGTAAACTGGAGAAGACTATGGAGGGCGACTTCGAGACCGACTCCATGCGCTACAAGGCCACCGAGCGTTACATCCCCGGGTTCACCGACCCGCGTGCAATGTACGGTACACCCGGCGTGTAAAGTGACAAGGGCTGGTCTAAAAAGCCAGCCCTTTTTTGTTAAACCTGATCAAGCTTTTCAAGGAGAAGATCAAAATGCCTCAATTTTCTGATGACCTATTCTTAGGCCCAGCCCAAACTTACATGGGCACGGGTATTCGCCCGTATACGACCATATTCACTGGTTCAATGGCGACCACGGTACTGACCGTGACTGCGCTATTGCAGGGCGCACCAATTGTCGTGGGTATGTATGTTGACGGCTCCAGCGTGACCGACGGCACCTACATCACTGGCTACGGGACCGGAACTGGTGGGACTGGTACATACACCATCAACCAATCAGTTACCGCCTCCAGCACCACAATGTATGCTCATGGCAACATTGCATTTGATGATCCATCTCCAATGGAGTTAGGTATTGGACCACTTGGTCGCGTGTACGTTTGGGACGTCATGCCTCAAGCCGCTGTTACCAACAACATTGCCGCATCTCAAACCGCTGCTGCCGCAGGCGCTGTAACTTTGACTGCTGGTACTTCGGCCAAGTCTGTTGTTCTCAACACTGGCGCGACCGTGATCCAATTGGATTGCCCCCGCGCTGTAAAGGTAAACTGCTCTACCACCGCCCGTGCATTTACCGTTAGTGGCTATGACTACTACGGGCAAGCAATGACTGAAACCATCACGGTTTCTGTTGCGGGCACTGCTGTTACTGGCAAAAAGGCGTTCTTCCAAATTTCTGGTGCGACGATTGCTGGCTCCGCAACTGCGGTGTTGATCGGTACAAGCGATGTTCTGGGCCTCCCGGTTCGCGTGTTCAACGTGGCTTATGTAAGCAGCGTCAAGAGCAACAACACACTTGCACAAGATGCAGGTACGTTTGTCGCCGCCGATATGGCTACTGCTACGGCAACCACTGGTGACGTTCGCGGTACTTATGTACCCGCAACGGCATCGGACGGTATTGTTCGCACCGTGATGACCATCACCCTGCCCGGTATCGCCGTCGGCCCTAACGCTACTCGCGTTGGCGCACTCGGCGTAACTCAAGCCTAAAGGAGAACGACATGGGTCAATTTAAACCAATGGTCAAGATGGAGACCACCGAGCCCTCAGTTGAGCTGAAACTCAAAAAGGGTGGCAAGGTAGTCAAGAAGGCTGACGGAGGCATGATGGGCTCGCCCATGAGCGCCGCTGGCCCTATGCCCCCTGCAATGCCTGCTCGTGGCGGCATGATAGGTGCCAACGCGCCCATGCGTCCGCCTCTGGCCATGCGTCGGCGTGCCATGCGCGGCCTACCGTCCGGTGCCGGTCCGGCCGGTCCGATTGGTGGCGCTGCTCAAATGCAACCCTCAATGCCGTCGTCAATGCCAACTCCTCCTGTCACGTCCGCCCCGATGAAAAAAGGTGGCAAAGCTGAAGGCGGCATGGAATCAAAATCCGATCAGCGCAAAGAAGAGAAAATGGACACGGCTCAAGATAAAGCCATGCTCAAGAAAGCTTTTAAACAGCACGACATGCAAGAGCACAAGGGCGGCAAAGGCACTTCACTCAAGCTGAAGCACGGCGGCAAGATGGCCACTGGTGGCGTAGTCAACGGCCAAGGCGGTTTTGCTACCGGCGGTGTGGTCAATGGCCAAGGCGGTTTTGCCACTGGTGGCGTTGCCAAGTCCAATGCGGGCGGTTACAAACGCGGCGGCAAAATTAAAGGCATGATGGGTGGCGGCATGGCCGGCGATGGCATGATGGGCGGCGGGATGATGGATGATGGCATGATGAATAACAGCATGTCTGCCGCTTACAAAAAAGGTGGTGCCACAAAAAAAGCCTACGCGGCGGGCGGGACTGTTAACTCAGGCCGTCCCGTCGCGATGCCTCAAGGCAACAAACGGCCTTCGCCGCCCGTGAGAATTGACCAATTGTCCGGGACTTTTAAACGTGGTGGCACGGTAAAAATGAATGGCGGCGGCTCTTCCTCTGAAAAGTTGGAAGACATGTCCAAAGGCGCTTATGACAAAGCGCCAAAGTACAGCCGTGACGTTGAGGATGCGCTGAACCCGTTGGGCATGGTGAAAGAACTTGCTAGTAAAGCAAAAAACTTTTTCATTCCCAAAAAGACTGCTGACAGCGTGACTAAGACAAAAGAGTCAGTCACCGTCACTCCCGCTAAAAAGCGTGGTGGTATGGTGAATTGCTGAGTCTAAGTGGGGGCTACGGCCCCTGCTTTTAATTGGAGAAATTTATGGCTATTACGGCTACATCCCAAACATTGTTTGATGGCGAACGAATTGCCATTATGAAGTTTTATGCATCAATGAGTACGACTGAAAATGAGTCTGCGGTTGCAAAAGTGACTCCTTCGGCTCTTGCTGCTTCAGCGGCTGGTGGTGCCTGTGATGCTGTGACTATTTTGAAATGCACGGCCATGACGCACGGGCTAGAGGTGCAGATGAACTGGAAAGCGACTGCGCCAGTAGTTATTGAAATAATCCCGCCCAATACGAATTACACCCAAGATTACTCAAGTTTTGGTGGGTTGTGGAACAACGCCGGGGCTGGCAAAGACGGTGTGATTACCTTCACAACTCTTGATGGTTCTGCTGGAGATGCATACACCGTGATTCTTGAAATGCAAAAGCATTACGTCAATCCTCTGGGTTAATCATGCCAAGCAAGTCACCCTCACAACATCGTTTGATGACGGCGGTCGCACACAACCCGGCGTTCGCCAAGAAGGTGGGCATCCCTCAAAAGGTTGGCAAAGAGTTTGCCCGCGCTGATAAACGAATGGCTGATGGTGGTGGCGTAAACGCTGCTGGCAATTACACTAAGCCAGAGCTTAGAAAGCGTATTGTGTCAGCAGTCAAGTCTGAAGCCACGCAAGGCACGGGCGCAGGACAATGGAGCGCCAGAAAAGCGCAGCTTGTGGCCAAGCGGTATAAGGCCGCAGGTGGCGGTTATCGTGATTAAAGCGCCACAGAAATCCCTAAGCGATTGGGGCAAACAAGACTGGGGAACCAAAAGTGGTAAAAAATCTTCTGAGACTGGTGAGCGATACCTTCCAAAAGCTGCAATTAAAAGCCTCAGCCCTGCTGAGTACGCTGCGACGACCAAAGCCAAGCGAGCAGGAAAAGCCGCAGGCAAACAGTTCGTAGCGCAGCCAAAAAAGATTGTGCAGAAAACAGCTAAGTACAGGTTCTGACCATGTCAAAAAACAACTTATCCGTAGCCAAATCTTTGAAGAAGGCTGGGTTTTACGAGCCGTCCAAAAGCAAGCCTGAGAGGGTCAAGATCATCAACGATGTGACGACCAAACCTCAACGGCTGAACATGGTTGAAAAGCTGTTTTCAGATAAAAAATTGAAGGCTGGCGGCCCGTCTCTTGCGGTCGGCCGTGGCGAGAAGCTGCCAGTCAGCAAGGGCGCTGGGTTGACCGCTAAAGGTAGGGCAAAATACAATGCGGCAACCGGCAGCAACTTGAAGGCACCACAGCCCCAAGGTGGCGCACGCAAAGATTCATTTTGCGCACGCATGTCGGGCATGCCGGGGCCGATGAAAGATGAAAAAGGCAAGCCAACACGCAAAGCGGCAGCCTTAAACAGATGGAAGTGCTGATATGGCGTACTCAGGATCTGTAGGTACAACCGTCATAACGGTCCAAACGCTGATTGATCACGGCGCACGTCGCTGCGGCAAGCTGGCCGAAGAGCTGACATCCGAGCAGGTCTTAAGCTCCCGCGAGTCGTTGTTTTTCCTATTGTCCAATCTGATCAACATTGGCATCCAGTATTGGGCCATCAGCAAAAAGGTCTACGGCTTCTCGCCTGACCGCGCAACCTACCTGCTTCCTTTGGGGGGTAATGACGTTCTCAATGCCCTGTACCGCTGGATGAACCGTCCTGACGGCAGCTACACAACTTCGGCCGGCGGAACAGTTGGCAACGTCTATGACGGTGACGTGGACACGGTCTGCACCCAGACCTCGGCTAACGGCAACATCGCTGTCAACTTTGGCCCGTCCAACCCAATTTTTATTGGCTCCATTGGGTTCCTGCCGGCCTCCAGCGGCACAAAATCATTCATCCTTGAATACTCGCTTGACAACGTGACTTGGGCAACCTTGGTTGATCTTGGGTCCATTACCGTGGTTGACAACGAGTGGATCTGGACCGACATTGTCAATGGCCAGACCGTGCCGTACTACCGCATCCGGGCCTACAGCGGGACCATTTTGAGCCTGCGTGAGTTGTATTTTGGCAACAACAGCACCGAGATCACCATGTCGCGTTTGAACCGAGACGACTACACCAACCTGCCCAACAAGAACTTTACAGCTAACCAGCCGTTTCAGTTTTGGTTCAACCGAACCATTCCGCAGAGCGAGATCGTGCTTTGGCCAACGCCCCAGAACGCCTTCTACCAGATGGTTGTTTGGTACTCGCGCCAGATAATGGACGTGGGCGACCTGTACGGCGAGCTAGAGGTCCCACAGCGCTGGTACGAGGCCGTGGTGATGATGCTGGCTCACCGGATGAGCCTTGAGCTTCCCGGCGTGGACATGGGCCGCATTCAGTACCTAGAGGGTCAGGCGGCAAAGTACCTTGCCATGGCCGAGGAAGAGGAGCGGGATCGGTCGCCGATTTACTTTGCTCCGAATATTTCCCCGTATACAAGGTGACCTGTGGCCATCTTTCTTGACACCCTCGGATACTCTGACATTGCAATTGCAATATGCGATCGCTGCAAGATGAAGCGCCCGCATGCTGTGATGCGCAACGACCCCAACTTACCGGGTCTCAGAGTGTGCAACGAAGGCTGTGCAGATGAGCTTGACCCCTACCGCCTGCCGGCTCGCAAAACCGAAAGAATAACAATTCGGTTTCCACGCCCTGATCTACCAATTGGTGCCGGCGACAACTATTTGATCACGGGCGGAGAAACTAGCGTGTATCAGATCTCGACTGAGGGTAATACCCAGACTCCAACATCTACCGGGAACAGGGACACTATTGCACCAAACCCGCCAGACAACACGAGCACATAATGTCCGCACAAGTAACCATCCTCCAATTGCCATCGGCCGGTGCCATTACGGGTACGGAAGCGGTTCCTATTGTCCAAAATGGGGTGACAGTCCAGACGACGACTGCGGCACTTGCTGGCTCACCCGTTCAGACATACACCTATTTGACGGTCAACCAAACACCTCAGTTGGCAAACAGTCGATATGTAGGGGCAACCAATGGCTTGACGGTGACTGACGGCGGGGCGCAAGGGGTCTTCAATATAACGACCACAGGCGCTTTGTTGTCCTTAGTGAACTCCAGCACTGGGTTCCAAGTAAAAACGTCTTCTACGGCCATTACAAACCGTTCTATAGCCGTTAGCGGCAATGGGCTGTCAATTTCCAACGGTTCTGGCGTATCTGGTGACCCGACCGTTGCTTTAAGCGGTCAAGTTTTGAATTTTGCCAACGCTAGTTTTAACGGCCTTGTTGCTCTTTCAACTGGTGGCGCTATCACCTCCGCAACCATCACAGGCACCGCCAACCAAATTGGCGTTGCAAACGGCACTGGGGTAAGCGGCAACCCAACGGTTTCTTTGGCCACTGACCCCGTAATTCCCGGCACCGGGGGTGTTGTTGTGCCAGCCGGAACAACGGGTCAACGTGGGACATCTACGCTAGGGAACTTCCGCTACAACTCTTCGACGGGCTTGTTTGAGGGCTACAACGGCGCTTGGACTGCATTTGCCTCCGGTTCCGGAGTCACTTCTATTGCCACAGGAACTGGCCTCACGGGTGGCCCAATCACCTCTACAGGAACTATTTCTCTTGCGGATACGGCTGTTACGCCGGGTGCTTATACAAACGCAAACATCACAGTTGACCAGCAAGGTCGGATTACTCTGGCTTCAAGTGGTGCGGCTGGGGGTGTCACAACATTCAGCGCAGGCACAACCGGGCTTACGCCAAGCACTGGGACAGCAGGCGCAATCACCCTAGCTGGTACTTTGAACGTTGCCAATGGTGGTACGGGAGTCACGACATCTACAGGAACGACAAATGTTGTGCTTTCTAATAGCCCCACCCTAGTCACACCGGTACTAGGCACGCCGACAAGCGTGACGCTGACCAACGCGACTGGTCTACCCTTAACCACAGGTGTCACAGGAAACCTTCCGGTCACCAATTTGAACGGCGGGACTGGTGCAACTTCTTCCACGTTTTGGCGTGGTGATGGCTCTTGGTCGGCAGCAGGTACGGGTACGGTAACCAGCGTTGCCCAGTCATTCACGGGCGGCTTGATTTCGGTCGCTGGCTCACCAATTACGACCAGCGGAACCTTGGCGTTGACGGTTGCCGGGACAAGCGGTGGTGTACCCTACTTCACAAGCACAAGCACTTGGGCCACATCTGCGCTATTGGCGTCCAACGCTTTAATGGTCGGTGGAGGCGCTGGAGTTGCTCCAAGCACCGTGACTACTGGCACTGGCGTTGTGACGGCTCTAGGGGTCAATACAGGCACGGCAGGGGCATTCGTAGTCAATGGTGGCGCACTGGGTACACCATCAAGCGGTACTTTGACAAACACAACAGGTTTGCCAATCAGTACGGGTGTATCAGGTTTAGGCACAGGCATAGCAACGGCCCTTGCGATTGCTGTCGGTTCTGCTGGTGCGCCCGTGGTTTTTAACGGCGCTCTGGGTACGCCAAGCAGCGGCACGCTGACAAACGCAACAGGACTGCCCCTGACAACCGGGGTGACGGGTATCCTTCCAATAGCAAACGGCGGAACTGGCACAATTTACGGTGTTGCTGGTGGAACTTTCTAAGGAAAATTTATGGCTCAGACAAACTACACACCCATATCGCTTTACTACAGCCCAACTGCGGCGGCAGCGCCGTCTGCTGGCAATCTTGTTGCTGGCGAGTTGGCGCTCAATACCCTTGACGAAAAACTGTACTTCAAGAATAGCGCAGGCACGGTCAAGTTGTTGGCATCCAACGCCTCATCTTCTGGAACTGTTTCAAGCGTAGCCGCTTCTGTTCCTGCTTTCTTGTCAGTTGCAGGTTCGCCTATCACCACAAGCGGTACGCTTGCCATTACCTACTCTGGCACGGCACTTCCCGTCGCAAACGGCGGCACAGGGCTGACCACAACCCCTGCAAACGGCGCTTTAAATATTGGTAACGGCACAGGCTTTACCCGTACCACATTGACCGCTGGAACAGGCATATCTATTACCAACGGTGCTGGTTCTATTTCGATTGCTTCAACAGCATCAGTATCTGCCGCCACTCCGACTGCGCTGGGTACTGTTTATGCGAATACTAGCGGTAGTTCTCCTTATATTGCATTTTTAGGTTATCAGGCAGGTAATTCCAATACAGGACAATACAATTCATTTGTTGGTGTTCAAGCAGGCTATTCAAATACTAGTGGCGGTAATAATTCCTATATAGGTGCTAATGCCGGAAATAATTCTACAACTGCAATTAGAAATACTGCAATTGGCTCGCAATCTTTTTATGGCAATACTACCGGCAGTGGTAATACCACTTTGGGCTATAGTGCTGGTCTTAACGTCACAACTGGAGATAATAATATCTTGGTTGGGAATCAAGCGGGTAATAGTGCTATTATTACCGGATCAAATAATATTTGTATTGGATATGGTTCTAGTTTATCTTCGGGTTCTGTTAGCAACGAATTCACGCACGGCAACTCATCCATTACCAGCAACAGGTTCTGGGGTGATATGCAGATGGGCGGCTCGTCCGCTGGTACATCTGGTCAGGTGCTGACATCGGCTGGTGCTGGGGTTGCACCTACATGGGCAGCGGTGTCCGCATCTGCCGCTACCCCGACTACTTTGGGTACTGTGTATGGAAAAACATCTAATGGGCTTAGTATCGTAGCATTAGGACAAAATGCTGGAGCAAACGCTACTAACTATAATGGAGCCACAGCCATTGGAGAAAATGCGTATACGAATGGCACTGGCGCAAGAAATACCGCTGTTGGTTACACTGCATTAAATGGCGCGGGTAGTTATGCCCAATGTACCGCACTTGGAGAAACGTGTTTACAAGTAAATACGGGGTCAGTTAATACTGGTCTTGGGGCACAAGTTCTTGGTTACAACAGTACAGCAACTAACAACTCTGCTGGCGGCGCTAGAGCAATGTTTTTTAATACAACGGGTTCGTATAATACCGCATTTGGAGATAATTCTTTATTTACAAATACTGTGGGCGGTAGCATTACTGCAATTGGTTCGTATGCTCTATACAACAGTACAGGAAATAACAATACCGCACTAGGCTCTAGTACTGCGTCTACTTTAACAACAGGAACTAACAATTCTATTATCGGATGTAACGCAGACGTATCATCTGCCTCCGTAAATAATGAAATTACTCTTGGAAATTCAAGTATTGCTACTTTGCGTTGCCAAGTTACATCCATCACATCCTTGTCGGATGCGCGGGATAAAACAAACGTACTCCCTATTGCCGCAGGTTTAGATTTTACCAATCGGCTTAATCCCGTGTCGTTTGATTGGAATATGCGGGACGGAGCTAAAGTTGGCGTACCAGACACAGGTTTTATTGCTCAAGATTTAAAGCAAGTGCAAGAGCAAACGGGCATTGAAATACCCGGACTTGTGTACGAATCAAACCCAGAAAAACTTGAGGCTAGTTACGGCAAATTACTACCCGTAATGGTCAAAGCCATTCAAGAACTGTCTGCAAAGATTGATGCTTTGCAGGCTGAAATTACTCAACTTAAAGGAGCCTAACCCATGATTGAACAAACCCCAGAGCAAATCGCTCAACACTACAAAGCCGCGATGGACAGCGTGAACCTCATCAACGGCGGCAAGCCAGCGTACATGAACGACGCCGAATGGACAGATTGCTTGAGCCGCAACAAAGAGCATCTGAACATCATGCTTGCCAAAGACTTCTGGACAACTGAAGACTTAACCCCACTACGGAACGCCGCTGTATAAGGAACACCATGAATTTGCAACTCCCAATTGAAACCGTCAACCAAATTCTTGGTTACCTTGGAACCCGCCCATACCAAGAAGTTTTTCCGCTGATTCAAGCGATTCAAGAAGCCGCGAAGCCTAAAGAAGAGCCGAAAGACGAGTGAAATGTCAGACGTTAACGAACTTGCCAATGACACCGACAAGCGACTGAGCGTCCACGAGGCGGTTTGCGTACAAAGGCACGAAAGCATTCAAAAGCGTTTTGATGAAGGTTCAAAGCGCATGAACAAGATTGAGTACCTCTTGTACGGGGTGATTGTTTGCGTTTTGTTTGGCCCCGGTGTTGCTGCTGAGTTTGTCAAAAAGTTTTTGGGGCTGTAGTGTGGACTTATTTGAAGTCCTGTCCAAAATTTGAAATGTGGAATAGGCGGGACAAATGAAAGCCAAACTCACTTTTGCAGTAACTTTGATGGTCAGCTTTACCCTGTGCATAGTTGTGATGGGCATGGTAGCGGTGCTGATGATTGGGTTGTTTGACGAGAAGGTGGACAACTTTGAAATATTTAAATTAATTAGCCCTGCATTTCAAACCATTGTTGGCGGCTTTATTGGGCTGTTAGCAGGCGTCAAGTTATCGCATGATGATGAGGAAGAACCAAAATGATTACTCTGTTTACTACACTGGTCAGCTTCCTTGCCGGTGGTTTGCCAAAGTTGCTTGGGTTTTTCCAAGACCGCGCTGACAAGAGCCACGAGATGGCAATGGCTCGCCTCCAGACAGAGCGTGAACTGGAACTCCGCAAGGCAGGTTTTGAGGCTCAACAGCGGGTGGAGGAGATCAGGGTAGAGGGCCAGATGATTGAGGCAGCATCCGCAGAGCGCAGCGCACTGTACGCACACGACATAGCCATTGGGCAAGGTGCAAGTCAGTGGATGATCAATCTCCGTGCTGGTGTTCGGCCCCTTATCACCTACGGCCTGTTCCTGCTGCTGGTGTTTGTAGACGTAGCCGGGTTTGTTTACGCTTGGAACCACGGTGTAGATTTCCAGATCATGCTGGACAACATCTGGGATGACGAAACTCAAATCATTTGGGCAAGTGTCATTTCTTTCTGGTTTGGAAGCCAAGCGTTTAGCAAGAAATGAAAGTCTCTGCGCGATGCAAAGAGATGATCAAGCACCACGAGGGTGTGAGATTTAAACCGTACCGCTGCCCAGCGCGGCTCTGGACTGTAGGAGTTGGTCATGTTCTTTACCCCGATCAAGGTCGTTTACCTCTGGATCAAAGAGACGCTTACCCGCTTAAAACGGAAGATAACCGCGTATTTTCAGGAGCCGAAGTAGATGGAATCCTTGGTGCTGATCTCCGCCGATTTGAGGTTGGGGTCGCCAAACTTTTTCCTGTGGTTCTTACCCAAGGCCAAAACGACGCTCTTGTCAGCTTTGCTTTTAATCTCGGTCTGGGCGGCGTACAGCGATCAACCCTCCGTCAGAAGGTTCTTCGGGGAGAGATTGAAGCGGCGGCAGACGAGTTCTTGAAGTTTACACGGGGCGGGGGTAAAATCCTTCCGGGGCTAGTCAAACGCAGAAATGACGAACGCGCCCTGTTTCTGTCTTAACAATTTAACGTCGGATAACGGAGAACAAAATGACAGTCGCAGCCGTAATGACGTACGACAGTTTGGTCAATGACATCCAGACCTATCTGGAGCGCACAGATACCCAGACTTTAGACAAAATTCCGCAGTTCATCATGCTGGCAGAGCAGATTATTGCGGCTGAAATCAAATTTCTTGGCAACTTGACTGTGGCCACAAGCAACATGGTTGCGTCCGAGAACGTAATTCCCAAGCCTGCACGCTGGCGCAAGACTGTTTCAATGAACGTCACCGTGGCAGGCAAGCGCCAGCCTGTTCTGCTTCGGACCTACGAGTACATCCGCGAGTATTGGCCAGAGGCGGCCAGCACAGACGTGCCGCTTTATTTTTGCGACTACGACTACCAGCACTGGTTGGTAGGCCCCACCCCCACACTGGCCTACTCTTACGAGGTTCTGTACTACGAGCGCGTGCAGCCCTTGGACTCATCAAATCAATCGAGCTGGTTCACCCAATACGCCCCACAGGCGCTGCTATATGGCACTTTGCTGCAAGCCATGCCGTTCCTCAAGAATGACGAGCGCATGCCTATGTGGCAGAGCAATTACGACAAAATCATTGAAGTCCTGAAGACAGAGAACGTCATTCGTGCTGCTGATCGTCAGGCGATTGTGAGGGATTCATGAGTTTCAATAGCCCATTCACCGGTCAGGTAATCCAGCCGACCGACGTCTCTTACCGAGAGATTACGCTTTCCGCTGACAGCACCCTGTCGTGGCCAATCAACGGTAGCGTGACGGACAACGCTGCAGCGCGGATCATGAACGTCACGTCGCTCTCTAGCGGCTTGGCGCTTGCCGGGGTCCTTGTCACAGGCACGGCAGGCCAATGCACTTGCACCACAACTCCCAGCTTGTTTGTTGGTCAAGCGGTTGTTGTTGCCGGGACTCTAACTGGCACGTCAACGGGCCTTGTCAGCGGCACCACCTACTACATCATTCTCACCAACGGCTCGACGACTTTCACGCTGTCGGCTACTTTAGGCGGCACGGCGGTGGCCACCACCGCTGGATCTACTACCGGGCTGACTTTCACGCTTGACTCGTTCACCTTAGACATGCCGCCTGCAAATCAGGCGTCTGTGGGTATTGATGCCTTGTTCCGCAACGTCGGGTCTTACAGTTTTGAGGTTAGGGACTATGCTGGCGGCTCAATTGTTACGATCGCGGCCGGCGAGGCCAAGTACATTTACCTGACCACCAACGCCACCACGGCGGGCACATGGGGCCTCATAGCCTTTGGCGTGGGCACGTCCAACGTTGACGCGGCTACCCTTGCTGGATTTGGCCTCAAGGCTATCTCCAACACCTTGAACGCCGCCAATGAGGTCAACACCTTTGCATCAAACTACACCGCGTTGGCCGCAGACCGTGCATCAACCTATGTCTGGACCGGCGGTGCTGGCACCTTAACGCTGACATCGGCCGTCACACTGGGCAACGACTGGTACATGATGGTCCGCAACGGCGGGACTGGCACGCTGACCGTTGCGCCATCTGGCGGTGACCTGATTAATGGCGCTGCAAATATTTCATTGCAGCCTGCCGATTCTTGTGTGCTTTGCTGCTCCGGCTCTGCCTTCTTTACCGTTGGCTTAGGCCGTAGCACCCAGTTCAACTTTACTCAGCTCACCAAGGCTGTGGTGACTGGCAGCTACACCCTAACCGCCGCCGAGGCCTCCAATGTAATTCAAAAGTACACCGGGACCTTGACGGGCAACGTGACCGTAGTGCTGCCCCAGACGGTGCAGGTGTACTACATCACAAACCAGACCAATGGTGGAGGCCCCGGCTACCAGATCACCTTTACCACGAGCGGTGGGGGGGCTACGGCAACCGTACCTGCGAGCCAACAGGTGATCCTGCTGTGCGACTCGGTCAACTTGCTCAACGCCTCAACGATCGCTGCTGGTGCGTCGAATGTGTCTTTGGTGGACGGCACGGTGGGAGCCCCGTCGCTGAACTTTGCAACGGAGACGTCAACAGGCATCTACCGACCCGGCTCTGGTGAGTTTGGTATTGCAATCTTGGGCGTCAAACTGTTTGGTTTAACGGCTACAGGGCTGAATATTCCCGGCACCGGCAACTTTACTGGGGGTGTTAAGGGCGGGGTTTTTTGATGTCAATTAAAGTCTTTACTCTTGACACAAAGCCGGGCATCCAGCGCGACGGCACGGTGTTTGACATGAGTTTTTACACCGACGGCGAGTGGGTGCGTTTTCAACGTGGCCGCCCCCGCAAGATTGGTGGCTATCGTGTCATCTCTGACCAGCTTACGGGCCCCTCTCGTGGGATCTGGGTCAACACTCAGAACGCCTTCACTTCAATTTTTAGCGGTTACAACGACGGTCTGCAAGTTCTGACCATTGACAACAATGGCGTTGGAGCTGGTGTTGATAACTTTACGCTGACCAATTTCACAGCATCTGACTTAAACCTGTGGCAATTTGATGGGTTTTATGACGTTGGTGGTAATGGCATTCAGTCTCTCGTAGCCCACCCCGGTCTGAACCTTGACTCAATCAGCAATAACATTGATACGCCTGTGCTGATTGGCGATATCAATAACACGACCATGTCCCGAATTGGAGTTTTTACAGATGCCAACGCCTACATAAACAGCACAACATCTGTCACCATATCTGAAACAAATACCTTGATTGGCGCTGGCCAGACCGTTACCGGCACAAATATACCGTCTGCGACAACAGTTGTTTCCAGCAATCTTGAGTCTCCGAATTTAAGCACGGTTGCAGTAACGGGAACAAGCGGAACCTTTTCTTGTGCGTCAACTTCAGGCCTTTACATCAACCAAACAGTTACCGTTACAGGATCTCTGCCGACAGAAATTTTGTCCACGGTTGCGGTAACTGGGACGGGCGGTACATTTTCTTGCACCGCAACCAATGGCTTGTACAGCGGGCAGAAAGTTGTTGTGTCTGGTTCATTGCTCAACACCACCTTAGCGAGTGTTGCAATTACAAGCTCAAGTGGTGCTTTTTCTTGTACAGCAACAACCGGACTTGCTGTAGGACAGCCTGTAGTTGTTTCTGGATCAATAAGCACAAACACACTTGCAGGTGTTGCAGTTACAAGCGTCAATGGTGCTTTTTCTTGCACGGCAACAACAGGACTTTACGTAGGTCAGCCAATTACCGTGGGCGGTACACCTACCCCATCAACAGTTGCTGGCGTGGCTGTTACTGGAACTGCGGGTCAGTGCTCCTGCACAGCTACAACTGGCCTGTACATTGGCCAGCCAGTTTTTGTTTCTGGAACGCTTACTGGAACGGAAACTGGTGTTAATGGCAATAGAACTTATTACATCATTGCTACGGATGGGACGTCAACATTTACGCTCTCTTCGGCATTTGGTGGAACAGCCTTAACCACAACAGCGGGAACAACCACTGGGCTGACGTTCACGGCAATATTGTCAAGCGGCGTCGCCGCAGGTATCACTTACTACATTATTGCCACCAACGGAACGTCAACATTTACGTTGGCATCTTCAATAGATGGGGCGGCAATAACAACAAATATTGTTACCTTGGCTGGCTTGACGTTCTCTGGGCCAAATGGAACAGGGCTTGTTTCTGGGGCAACTTATTACATTTCCGCCACCAACGGAACATCAACCTTTTCTTTGTCTGCCACCTCTGGTGGATCTTCAATAACAAACACCTTTGGTGCAACCACTGGTTTGTCATTTGTATTCACGCCATTTCCGGGCGTTATCACCGGAACAACGTATTACATCATTGCAACCAACGGCACGTCAACATTTACGTTGTCTGCCACATCTGGTGGATCAGCAATTACAACAATAGTCACCAGCACCAACAATTTGGTGTTTACGGTACAAAAATATATTGGTCTTTCTGCTGGAAGCACTTACTACATCATTGCCACCAACTACGCGACAACATTTACCTTGTCAGCAACGTCTGGTGGAGGCGCAATATCCACAATCGTTGCGGCAACAACTGGGTTTGTTTTTACGCTTGGCTCTTATCAAAAAGTGGTGTTGTCCGCTGCGGCAACAGCAAGCGGCCCGGTGACGCTGACTTTTGACAACAACATATCAGTCTCTGGCGGACTTGTTGCGCTGCACCCTTACCTATTCGTGTACGGCAACAATGGTCTGATTCAGAACTGTTCGGCCGGCAACCCCAGCGACTGGGTCTCTGCCGACGCCAATGCGACCAACGTGGCCTCCGGCAAGATTGTCCAAGGACTACCCGTCAGGGGCGGCTCAAACGCGCCTTCTGGGCTGTTCTGGAGCCTTGACAGCCTAATCCGCGTGTCATTCATTGGCGGCACGGGGACGCCGGCTCAATACTGGCGCTACGACATCATCAGCAGCCAGTCCTCAATCCTGTCTTCTCAGTCGGCAATTGAGTACGACGGCGTCTATTACTGGTGCGGCGTGGACCGCTTCCTGCTGTACAACGGTGTGGTCAAGGAGATCCCCAACAGCATGAACCAGAACTACTTCTTTGACAACCTGAACTACGACCAGCGTCAGAAGGTTTGGGTGACAAAAGTTCCGCGCTACGGCGAGGTCTGGTGGTTCTACCCTCGTGGCGATGCAACCGAATGCACTGACGCCATCATCTACAACGTGCGAGAGAACATTTGGTACGACGCGGGCGAGGCTCGCGGTGCCCAGCGCTCTGCCGGGTACTTCTCGCAGGTGTTTGCCTTCCCCGTGGCTGCTGACTGGCACGCCAGTGAAGCTAAAACCGTGTTTACTGATACTTTTAACACGGTGTCTGGCAGCGTTTTCCTCTATAGCGACACCTACAACACGCAAGTTGCGATTGGCCAAGTTATCACCGGCACCAACATCCCGGCAAACACGACCGTGGTCGCAATTACGACCAGCAACATCAAGACGCTTGGAGCAATCACCGGAGGCTCAGGCTACGTCAATGCGACTTACACCAATGTAACCCTCACAGGAGGGTCAGGACTGGGCGCTAAGGCCACGATTGTTGTTTCTGGGGGGGCAGTGACCACCGTGACCGTTACGGCCCGTGGAGCGGGTTATTTGGTAGGCAATGCCCTGAGCGCCACGGCAGCCAGTTTGGGCGGCGCGGGGGCTGGGTTTTCCATTCCTGTGTCGGCCATCTACCTTCAGGCTATTGAAATGTCGGCGGCGGCTACGGGCACGGGTGCGGTGTCATTGACCTTTTCAATCCCGGCTGACCGCATTGCCATATACCAACATGAAATTGGCACAGACGAGATTGATGGCCAGAACGTGTTGGCCATCCCCAGCTCGTTTGAGACCAATGACCTTGGCTGGGTCTCTGGCGGCCCGTCCCTACCGGCCACAGAAGGCCAAAACCGCTGGATCCGACTTGATCGGGTTGAACCTGATTTCATCCAATCCGGTGAAATGTCGGTCATTGTGACCGGACGCCCATTTGCTCAGAGCGAGGACAAGGAGTCCGACCCTTACGTTTTTGGTCCCAACAACGGCAAAATTGACATGCGCGAGCAGCGCCGGGAACTGCGACTTAGGTTTACCTCTGACGTAGCCGGGGGGAATTACCAGCTTGGCAAGATCTTGCTTAGTGCCGAGATCGGCGACTCGAGGCCATATGGCTCTTAATCCCGCACAGATCTACGACCCCCGCTACAGCACGTTTGAGTCATGGGCAAGCCTCATGTGCGAGCTGTACGGAGCCCAAAACCTCCAGATCCCCGATGCCCAGACGGACTGGAAGTTGTGGGGCAATGGCCTGAATGCAATTGACGTTTTTGCAAACGAGGCCACGCCCCGCACGGATCAGTACGACAATTGGTTTGATTGGGCCGAGGCCATGGTGGCGGCGGTTAACCCGGCAACTCAAACAACATAACTGGTTTGACAACTTATGAATATTTTGGAGTACCGTCGCAAAGCAGCAGGCCACACCTTTCGTGAAGGTGGTGCCGGGGGTGATTACAGGGACAGTTCCGATGAACTTAGATATGCGCCTCAAGGTCCGACAGCAGCGCAAATTGCAAAATTAGCAGCACAAGTTGCCGCTAGAAAAAAGGTTGCTGATTTTCTAGGCATTTCTGTTTCAAACGTTTATCCGCAGTTTGGAACAATGACTGTTGATGGCCGGGATAGCTCGGTTGAAGTCCCCGACCCCAACAACATCACTGGCTACGCTGTTAAGCATAGCGATACCGTTGGGTTGTTTTTTAATGCCGCAGGTGACATAACTGGTACATATCTACCTAAAAAACAATTAAGTGGTTGGGAAGATTTTGGCAATTCTTTGGAAGATATGGCAAAGGCAGGCTTGCTTGTTCTCGGTGTTGTCAATGGTTTGGGTTGGCTAGCAAACGCTGCGGGCGTTGGCGCTGCGGGGGCTGCGGGGACTGCGGGCGCTGCGGGGACTGCTGGTTTAGATGCAATAGCAGAGACAATTGCAAACCTCAACACTGGGATAAATACCGCTTCTGCTGTTGCATCGGGACTGACTTTTACGGAAGCGCTGAACAATCCCGGTGGAACGCTGGGTAAAGCACTGGGCATTACAAACCCAACATTAGCTAAATTAGCTGGAAATACCATCATTGAAGCCGCAAGAAATGGTGGCGATGTTGAAACAACAATTAAAAACGTAGCTACAACTTATGGGTTAGACCTTGTCGGATCACAAGTATCTTCTACGGTAAACCAATCTTTACAGGGTGTTGATCTTCCAGATTTTGTTAAATCAGGAATAACGCAAGGCGTTACTAGTCTTGTAAACGCAGCGTTTACTGATCAAAATCCCCTAAATGCATTGGCTGGCGCTGCAATCGGAACAGCAGTAAATGGCATTGCTAATTCCATGCCGGGGTTTAATCAACTACCGCTAGCAGCCCAAAACGTAGCCAGAGCATCTATTGCAGCAGCGTTAGCCGGCAGAGACGTTACCAACGCAGCTCTGAATGCCGCGCTTGCAGAAGGCAAAAAAGCTGCCGCCAA